>CETY01044104.1_pt1 | contig 21280 bp, 14 predicted proteins | sample 361551 | NCBI WGS metagenome assembly CETY01 (sample SAMEA2623135, study PRJEB7988) | marine metagenome | biome: marine biome (ENVO:00000447); feature: deep chlorophyll maximum layer (ENVO:xxxxxxxx); material: "saline water (ENVO:00002010), including plankton (ENVO:xxxxxxxx)" | depth 45 m | reverse complement strand
GTACCCTTTTTATAAGTAATTATCATTGGGACTTTAGTTCCATCTTTGGAAGAATAGAAAATTTGTTCAGATTCATAATTAGAAGAGTCAAAATCAATGGAAGGTTTCCAATAACTCTTGTAATCCCCTGATTTTACATTGTATTTATAAATTGTACCTGGTGTGTAATAATTTGAAAAGTTAAAGTATAAATCGTTTTGATCTTTTTTTCCTCCAAATCCACTTGCTCTTCCAATCCCAGGAAGCTTAATTTCTCTTATAAGTTTTCCATCATAATCATACTGGTATACTTTAGAAATTGCATCGATCATATAGTTTGCAAAAAAATAACCTCCGCACATTGATGGACTCAATACAAATTCAGTTTCAGGAATTAAATCTTTCCAATTAGATTGTGATGGATCATTTATATCAACAGAAACTATTTTTTTATTAGGAGCATTGAAATCAGTTATAAAAAAAAGTTTAGAACCCTTATTGTCTAAAAGAGAAGTATTGGAGTCATAATTACTAACAATAGTTTTAAGTTTTGAATTTGCTCTTAAATCTTTTATCAAAAGTTTATTTCCAGTAGTTTTTTTTGCGGCTTCAATTACAAGAAATCTATTATCATTTGAAACATAACCAGAAACATATCTGTTTTTTTCCATTTCATTTCCACCATATATTAACTCATCATCTGATTGTGGAGTTCCTAGCTTGTGGTAATATAATTTATGTTGGTCTGTTTTTTCAGAAAGCTCACTCCCCTTTGGTTTATCATATGAGGAATAATAGAAGCCCTCACTAGCCTTCCAGCTAACACCTGAAAACTTTACGTCTAATATTGTATCTTCAATTATTAAGTTTGACTCTACGTTTTTTATAATAATCTTTCTCCAATCACTACCACCTTCTGAAATACTATAAGCTAAAAGTTCTCCATTTTCAGAAAAAGAAATTCCTGCTAAGGAAGTAGTTCCATCTTCTGAAAATGTGTTGGGGTCTAAGAATATTTCAGGATCTTGATTGTCTTTTGATCTGTACAAAATTGATTGATTTTGTAATCCAGAATTCTTGTAAAAGTAAGTGTAGTCGCCTTCCTTGAACGGGGAGGAAATTTTTTCATAATCCCACAGCTTTGTGAGTCTATTTTTAAGTTGTTCTCTTAAAGGAATTTGATCCAAAAAATTAAAAGTATATTCATTTTGATTAACAACCCAGTTTTCAGTTTCTTTAGACATATCATCTTCAAGCCAACGATAATTATCAATTACCTCTTTATCAAAATAGGATTCTATGACAGGTTGTTTATTGGTAGAATGATAATTTCTAACTGTACCTGAATTACAACTAATAAAAAAAAACATTAAAGTAATTGAGTTAATTAAGTTTTTCATAATAAATATATTTAACAATTCTTAATATAATCAATAATAAATTACTATTATTGAGAAATGAAAAAAATAATCCTAATATCAATTATATTATGTTTACAAAAAGTAAGCTCACAAAAAATTAGAAAAGATTATCCACTTTCAAAAATAATTGAAGAAACATCAGGACTGGAGATTATCGATGATTTATTTATTACTCACAATGATTCTGGAGGAGAACCTACGTTATATTATCTCTCTAAAAAAGGAAAAATATTAAATAAAAGAAAAATTAAATCGGCTACTAATACAGACTGGGAAGATATAACAAAAGATGATAAATACATTTATATAGGGGACTTTGGGAACAATTATAACAATAGAACAGATCTAAAAATATTTAAGGTTCCTATTGATCAAAATAGTAAAGAAAAAAATGAAATTATTTCATTTAAATATCCAGAACAAAAATCTTTTAAAGTAAATAAAAAAACTATTTATGATGGTGAAGGTTTGATTTCAATAGACAACAGTCTTATCGTTTTTACTAAAAACAGAGATAAAAAAATTACTGAATTATACTTAGTTTCGAAAGATCCAGGGGATTATTATGCAAAAAAAATTGGTGTTTTAAATGTTGAATCCATAGTAACCGGTGCTGATTATAACGAAAAACTTAAATTATTAGTTTTAACCTCTACAAAAAAGTTTACTAAATATTATTTAACAACAATCAAGGATTTTAGCTTAAATATGAATCAAGAATTTGATATGAAGACATATGAAATTCCAATTGGAAAAACCCAAGTAGAAGCAGTAAAAATTATTGATAATAAAAATTTTTGGATTACTTCGGAAGATGAAAAAAATTCAAAATTTGCAAGACTCATGAAATTTAGCTTATAATACAAGTTTAATTATATAATAAATTCATTATTTTTAAATTAATGAACTTATTTACATTAAAGCAATATCCACCTTATATTATAGACTTACTTTCAGAAGAAGGAATAAGAAATTTTTCAATTACTTTTTTATTAATACTATTTTTTTTGTGGATAGCAAGGTTTATTGAGATTGAAAAGAAACTAATTTTTGCTAAGACGATCTCTGTTATAACTATAATCATAACTTCAGCCAACCACATAATAGATATTAATAATGGTAACTGGGATATTTATGAGAACTTACCTTTACACTTGTGCTCAATTACTAATTTGATAGTATGCTTCATTTTTTTTCTTCCTAAAAATCAAAAATTATTTGAATTTCTTTTTTATTGTGGTTTATGGGGAGGAATGATGGCTATTTTAACTGCTCAAATAAATGATTATGATGGTAGTTTATTTAAATATATACAATATTATTCCAGCCATGGAACTATAATTTTTATGCCTTTATTTATGTTTTACCATCTTCAATACAAATTATCAAAGTTTTCTTGGTTGAGACTTTTAATAATATTAAATATTTGTATGGCTATAATAATTCCTATTAATTTTAAAATTGATTCAAATTATATGTATTTAGCCGAAGCTCCTAATATTAAAAATCCATTAGTTTTTGGTGATTGGCCATTTTACATTTTAAATTGGGAGTTTTTCATCTTAATTTTGTTTTATTTAACCTATTTACTATTTACTAGAAAAAAAGTATAACTAATGAAAAAACATCCAATTGAAATATTTAGTGAATGGGTGGTAAATGGTAAAGATGATGGAATGGAAAAAAATCATTCCAAATCTGTTAAAAATATGTTGAAATTTGTTTTAAAGGATCTAAAAGACTTTACATTTATTGATGCGGGATGTGGAACTGGCTGGGTAGTTAGAAAGGTTTCTCAAATTGAAAATTGCTTAAATTCAAGTGGAGTAGATGGTTCCTCAAATATGATTGAAAAAGCACAAAGATTAGACTATTTTAATAATTATGATTGTGGAGATTTACTAACATGGAAACCTGGGGAAAAAAAAGATATAGTTCATTCAATGGAGGTATTGTACTATTTTGAAGATCCCTCAATTGTTCTTAAAAACTTTTTCAATAACTGGTTAAAAAATCATGGAAAATTAATAATTGGAATTGATTTTTACAAAGAAAACCAATCCTCCCATGACTGGCCAAAAAAAACAAATGTCAGCATAATGAATTTATTATCCACTTCCCAATGGTTGAGAATGTTTGAAGAATGTGGATATAAAAACATAAAAAATTGGAGAGTAGGAAAATCTAATAATTGGGGTGGAACTCTTGTTATTACTGGAACGAAAAATTAATTTTTTTTAAGCTCATTTAAATTCCATTCAACAAAACCACCTTTTAAATCATAAACCTCAGAAAATCCGATTTCAAGAAGTATATCAGCTGACTTTTTACTTCTATTTCCAGATCTGCAATAAAGATAAACTGGTTTTTTTTTATCTAACTTTCCAAAAAATTGATTAAATTTTTCTTGATTTTTAAAATCAATATTTATTGATCCTTCAATGTGTCCAAGATCATATTCTTCAACAGTTCTAACATCAATCAACTGAACATTTTTATTTAGAATTTTATTTTTATAGGCCTGATACTCTAAAACTTTAAATTTACTATCTTGAGGTTCACAGCTGTTAAAAGTTAAAAATAGTAATATTAATATTTTTTTCATGTTAATGTATTTTAAATTCTGCTTTTCTTATTTCAGCAAATCCTCCACTTATATCTATTGGAGAATCAAAACCTAATCTTTTTAAAATGGAACAAGCTATCATACTTCTGTAACCACCTGCACAATGAATATAATAACTAGTAGATTTATTTAATCTTTCAATGTTTAGATCAATAATATTTAAAGGAATATTTAGTGAATTTTTTAAATAACCCATATTTCTTTCATTTTTACTTCTAACATCAATTAAACTAATTTTAGAATTTATAATTTCTTTCAAATTAGTTGGTAAAATTGAATCTATTGAATCAGTTATTTGATTTGATTTTTTCCAAATCTCAAAACCACCCTCTAAATATCCTATTACATTATCAAAACCTACTCTGGATAATCTCATAATAGCTTGGCTCTCCGACCCTTTGTTACAAACAAGTAATATTTTAGTACTTATATCTTTAATAATCGCTCCAACCCAGGGAGCAAAACTTCCGTTTAAGCCAATAAAAATCGATCCCGGTACAAATCCAACTCTAAAATGATCTTGACTTCTTACGTCTAAAATTACAGTTTTGTGGATATTTGAAAGAGATTTAAACTTTGTAATACTTAATGGCTTCAAGCTTCTTTCTAATACAATATCAAAATCTATATAACCCTGTTGGTTAAGTTTAACATTCGAAGGGAAGTATGTTGGTGGTTCAGGTAAGTTATCGGTTAATTCTTTGATAAAGCCCTCTTTAGAAAAAGATCCATTTAAGGCATAGTTAACAGATTTTTGATTTGCTAGTGTATCAACCGTTTCCTTCATCATGTTTTTTCCACATGCTGAACCAGCTCCATGACCTGGGTAAATTAAGATATCTTCAGATAAGGGTCTAATTCTATTATTGACAGAATCATAAAGAATTCCTGCTAACTCCTCTTTTGACACCCCCATATATCTTTGAGCGACATCAGGAATGCCTACATCCCCTAAAAAAAGAGTGTCTCCTGTAAAAATACAATGATCTTTTTCATGCTTATCCTTTAATAAATAAGAAGTACTTTCAAGTGTGTGTCCAGGTGTATGTAAAGCTGTTAATGTAACTTCGCCTATTTTAAAAATTTGATTATCTTTTGCAATGATTGCTTTAAATTCTGGGTCAGCCTGGGGACCATAAACAATTTTAGCGCCACTTTTATTCGCTAATGTTAAATGCCCACTTACAAAGTCTGCATGAAAGTGTGTTTCAAAAATATATTTAATCTTAGAATTATATTTTTTTGCTAATTCTAAATAATCAGAAATTTCTCTTAAAGGATCGATTACAGCTGCCTCACCATTACTTTCAATAAAATAAGCACCTTGGGATAAACAACTCGTATAAATTTGTTTTACTGTCAATTTTTAAATTAATAAAACAAAAATAAAAAAACTAATCAGGATATTCAACTCTTAAGTGATAGATGTTGTTTAATTTTTCTTTAAATATTTTTTTTGCTAACTGAATTTCTTTTAATGTAATATCAGAATTAATAAATTGATTATCTTCTATTTGTTTGTTTATTATTTTATCTACAAATAACTCTATCAATTTCACGTTTGGTTCTTTTATGCTTTTAGATGCAGCTTCAATACTATCAGCCATCATAACTACTGCGGTCTCTTTTGAAAAAGGTTTAGGGCCCGAATATCGAAAATTAGACTCATCGGATTCAGGGTTAGATTGCAGTGCTTTATCATAAAAAAATCTAATCATAGAAGTCCCATGATGAGTTCTAATAAAATCAATTACTCTGTCTGGTAATTTATTGTTTTTTGCTATTTCAATTCCATTTAAAATGTGATCTTTAATGATTATAGTACTCTCTATGGGTTCTAATTCATCGTGAGGATTAAAAGAAGAGCTCTGGTTTTCAATAAAATAATTAGAATTATTTATTTTTCCAATATCGTGGTATAATGCGCCCACTCTTACAAGCATTACATTAGCAGAAATTTGTGTTGCTACTGCCTCAGCTAAATTAGAAACTGCTAAAGAGTGATAAAAAGTTCCCGGTGCCTTTTCAGAAAGTTCTTTTAACAGAGATGAATTCGTGTTAGTCAATTCTAGAAGAGAAACATCTGAAACTAAACCAAATATCTTTTCAAAGATATATATCAGTGGGTGAACAAATAATGTGGCCAATCCATTGAGAACAAAAAGTAATGGGATACTTAAATTTAAATCTTGAATATCCCCATTATTAATTATTGAAATAGAAAAATAAGAAATTATGTATACACTGGTAATAATAGAAACAGATATAAATAAATTAGCTCTCTGGTAAAGATCTGTCGGAGTCAGAATTGTGATAATACCTGCAATAGTATGTAAAAATAAAAAGTCAAAATTATTAGTTATTATAAACCCTAAAATGAGTAAGGTTAGTACATGAACAAACAAACCCAATCTTGAATCAAAAAAAGCTCTAATAAGCAGTGGAACAGAACATAGGGGTACTACATAGATATAGTTAGGCTGAAGTTTATAAACAGAAACAGTAATGGAAACAAATATTAAAATTATTAAAAAAATAAAAGTAATTTTTGTGTTATCTAAATAAATATCCAAACGGTTTTTTTTAAGAAAAAGAAGCAAAAAATATAAAATAGTTCCTACTAATATTGAGTAACCAAGAGTTATCAAATTATAATTCGAATTTGACCAAATTTGAGATTCAAATTTAAGTTTTAAAGACTCTAAAATTGAAAATTTTTCTAAATCAATTATTTCTCCTCTTGAGATTATCAAAACTCCATTATTAACTAAACCCTTATATTCAGAGATTTGACTTAAAACAGAGTCCTTATTATGTTTAGTAGTTAAATCATCAAATAATACATCTGGCTTTAAATTCAATTTAATAATAGATTTAAATAAAATAGAATCTTTAAGTGTTTTATAAGAAATCGAATCAAAATTAAAATCCTTTATACGATTGAGTTCATCTTTTCTTAATAATATTTTTCCGGTATTTCGAGATAAAAAAATAGAATCCGTATTTAAATCAACTACATTATTAATTAAACCAGGTTCGTAAATATTATTTAGTCTAATTATTGCTTGAGTATTCAAATAAGGGAGGGAATCTTTTAATTTTAAACTAATCTTTGAGGTTATTGAATCTGAAAAACCTGGAATTTTTATGAAATTATTTTTGAAATTTTTTGAAATTTCTGACTTTTCTAATTCAATTTCTGAAGTTGTTTTTTGTATTAAAAAGTCAAAAGGAGATATTAAAGTTTTGTGTTTCCAAGGTTTTGCAAGTTCAAAATCATATTGAAATTTTCCCTTTTTTGGAATAATAAAAACTATAAAAGTTACAGAAAGAAAAAAAAGAGTGAATCTGTAAATACTGGATTGTAGTTTGAAAAAAATATTAAGCTTATCTTTCATTAAAATCAATTAACTCAAAAGTATAAATTATTTATTTGGGATTATATGATAATTATCTAAATTTAAATTATAATATGAAGGATTACGGAATTTGTCAATTAAGTGTTATTCCTGTTAGAAAAAGTCCTGGGAGTAATAATGAAATGGTTACTCAAATTTTATATGGAGAAACATTTTCTGTAATTAAATATGAAGAAAAGTGGTCTAAAATTTCTAATCAATTTGATAATTATCATGGATGGATTAATAACTCCCAAATAAGATTTATTAATAAAAAAGAATATGAATTTTTAAATTCGAATAAATCAATATATTCTTTAGATATATTGGGTTATATAATTAATGATAAGCAAGAAAAAATATATCTTCCATTAGGAAGTTTGGTAAGTTCATGTGATTTTTTAAAAACTAAATTCATAGGCAAAAAAACAAATAACATCAAAAAAAATATAATTAAAACTCTTAAATTATATTTAAATTCCCCTTACTTATGGGGAGGTAGAACTAATTATGGGATTGACTGTTCAGGATTTTCTCAAATAGTTTATAAAATACAGAATATCAAAATTAAAAGAGATGCTAATCAGCAAGCTCTACAGGGTAATATTGTCAAAAGAAAAGATTGTAGTAAGGGAGATTTGGCTTTTTTTGGTGATACAAAGAAAAAAATCACTCATGTTGGTGTTCTATTGAGTTTAAATAAAATTATTCATGCCTATGGAAAAATTAGAATAGACAGAATTAATAATGAAGGAATAATTAATTCAGAAACTAAAAAAATGACGCATAAACTTATTGAAATCAGAACTTATTGATTTTCCAATTCCTGAATCTTGGCAGTCATTAATTTAAACTTTTGATTATTGCCTACCGTGTAATATATATTTTTAGCTGTTTTTAATGCTTCTAGGTTTTTAGGATCAATTTCTATGAGTTTCTCAAGATAAGGTAGACAAGAAGCATATAATTCTTCCCTTTCAGCTTTTAATTTATCATATTTCTCGTAATCACTTCTTTTGGTTGAAGTAGCTAGTTCATTCATTTGTTCAACTAAAGTACTTTCACCTTCTAATATTAAACCAACTAAATTTAAATAAGCTGGTGAATAATTTGGATCTAACTTTAAAGATTTTTTATAATAATTAATAGCTTCTTCAAATTCTCCCTGCTCCCCATAAATTACACCAAGATTGTAATACAAAACAGCATTGTCAGGGTCTTTAGTTATTGCTTCCTCCATAAGTTCTTTAAATTTATCTTTATCACCTAATTTTATATATAAATCTGCTTCAGACAATAGAAGGTTAAAATCATCTGGATTAACCTCTCGTGCTGTTTTTATTGCAGAAATAGCTTTTTCATTTTCTCCAAGCTGAACATAAATAAGAGCAATGTTTTTTATTATTTCAGGAAGTCTTGATTCTGTTTTACCAATTCTAGGATTTGTATACTCCTTTGAAGATTTTAAGATGTTATATTCTGTTTCACTTACTTTTTCTTCAGTTTTTGTATCTACAGAAGTTATAAAATATTCAGACTCAATTCCAGTGTAACCTAAATCTTTTAAGGATAGGTAATAGCCTAAAGCAACTTCATAATCTTCTCCATTAATAGAACTTGAAGCGGCGAAATATAAGTAATTTATAAATCGTTGTTCTTTAGGATTAATTAAATAAGCATTATAAAGTTTCTTTGATGCGGAATCAAAATTCTTTGATTTATTATCATCAATCGCCTGTCTAACAAGCTCCCCTTCAATTTGATCAATTAACAAATATGACTCTTCTTTATACTTATTGGATTTATCATTTTTGATAGACTTTTTTAGAAGAGATACTGCTTCAATAAGTTTATCATCTCCTTTGTTTGCCCATCCAAGTAAATAATAATATTGTGCTTGATATTTTAAATCTGAGTTTAAAATAAATTCTTCCATTTTATTGAGTTTATCAAGAGCTTCATTATAGAAACTTTGATCCAATAGTTTTTGAGCATTTCTTAACTCTTTTTTTTGACTAAATCCAATAATTGAGAAAAAAAATAAAATGGTTATTAAAAAGTTTTTCATTTTGTGTTTATTTAATTGTTTTCATTATCTGAACTGCCCGCAACATCAACATCGATATCATCTAAATCTTGTACGTCATCATCATCATGAACGACTTTAGCAACTGCTGCTATAGAATCGTTTTCTTTTAAATTAATTAACTTTACACCTTGAGTTGCTCTACCCATGACTCGAAGTGATTCAACCTCCATTCTAATTGCAATTCCAGATTTATTAATTATCATCAAATCATCATTATCAGTTACATTTTTAAGTGATACCAGTTTTCCTGTTTTTTCTGTAACTGAAATTGTTTTGACTCCTTTACCTCCTCTGTTTGTAATTCTGTAAGCTTCTAAACTAGATCTTTTACCGTAACCATTTTCAGAAACAACTAAAATATCACTATCCATATCGTTTACAGAAATCATACCCACTACTTGATCTTTTTCATCTTTCAACCTAATTCCCCTTACACCAGATGCATTTCTACCCATCGGACGAGTTTTACTCTCCTCAAATCTTATGCATTTACCTGATTCAACTGCAATCAAAACTTGAGAATTTCCTGTTGTTAATTTTGCTTCTAATAATTCATCATCATCTTTAATTGTAATTGCATTAATTCCATTTGATCTTGGTCTAGAATATTGTTCTAATGAAGTTTTCTTAACCTGACCTTTTTTTGTAGCCATAATAACATAATGACTATTAATGTAGTTTTCATTTTTTAAATCTTGTGTACAAATAAATGCTTTTACCTCATCGTCTTGTTCAATATTAATCAAATTTTGGATAGCTCTACCTTTAGAGGTTTTACTTCCCTCTGGAATTTCATAGACTCTCATCCAAAAACATTTACCTTTTTGGGTAAAAAAGAGCATATATTGATGGTTTGTTCCTACAAATAAATGTTCTAAGAAATCCTCATTTCTTGTTGTTGATGCTTTTTGCCCAACTCCTCCTCTATGCTGGGTTTTATATTCGATTAAGGGAGTCCTTTTAATATAACCAGCATTGGAAATAGTTAGAACTACCTTTTCATCTGGAATCATATCCTCTATACTTAAATCGCCTCCTGCATATTCAATTATCGATCTTCTTTCGTCACCGTATTTATCTAATATTTCGCTAAGTTCCGATTTAATAATATCCATTCTTCTATCCTTGCTATCTAATATTCCTTTGAGATCATTAATTGTAATCATTAAATCATTAAACTCTGATCTTAGTTTATCTTGTTCTAAACCAGTTAATTGTCTTAATCTCATTTCAACAATTGCCTTTGATTGGATTTCGCTTAGTTTGAATTCAGTAATTAATTTTTCCTTAGCTTGATCAGCATTAGACGAGGACCTAATAAGGGAAATAACCTTGTCTATGTTGTCAGATGCAATTATCAAACCTTCTAAAATATGAGCCCTCTCTTCAGCTTTTCTTAATTCATATTTAGTTCTTCTAACCACTACATCGTGTCTGTGATCAACAAAATGACTAATCATTTCTTTTAAATTTAGCATTTGGGGTCTTCCATTTACAAGCGCTATATTATTCACACTGAAAGATGATTGAAGAGGAGTATATTTATAAAGTGTATTTAAAACAATATTTGGAATAGCATCTCTTTTCAGTACATATACGATTCTCATTCCTTTTCTGTCTGATTCATCTCTAATAGTCGAAATACCATCAATTTTTTTATCATTTACCATTTCAGCAGTTTTCCTAATCATCTCAGCTTTATTGACTTGATAAGGAATTTCGGTAACAATTATACATTCTCTGCCATTAACTTCTTCAATTTCAGCTTTTGCACGCATAACAATTCTTCCTCTTCCAGTATGAAAAGCTTCTTTAACGCCATCGTATCCATAAATTATTCCACCAGTTGGAAAATCAGGAGCTTTAACAAATTCTATTAATTCGTCAATTGTAATGTCATTATTTTCTATGAAAGCTATGGTTCCATTAATAACTTCAGTGATATTGTGAGGAGGCATATTAGTTGCCATACCTACAGCAATACCCGACGCTCCATTTACTAACAAATTTGGGATTTTAGTGGGCAGTACAGTTGGCTCCATGATTGAATCATCGTAATTCAACTGATGATCGACAGTTTCTTTATCTAAATCAGCAACCATTTCTTCAGAAATTTTTTGCATTCTGGCTTCTGTATAACGCATAGCAGCAGGACTATCACCATCAACAGAACCATAATTTCCCTGGCCATCAACCATTAAATATCTTAAGCTCCACTCTTGTGCCATTCTCACCATTGTGTCATAAACAGAAGAATCTCCGTGTGGATGATACTTTCCTAAAACTTCTCCAACTATAAAAGCTGATTTTTTAAATTTACTAGACGATCTTAGTCCTAGTTGATGCATTCCGTATAAAACTCTTCGGTGAACAGGTTTTAAACCATCTCTTACATCAGGGAGTGCTCTTGAAACAATAACAGACATTGAATAATCAATATATGCAGACTTCATCGCATCTTCAATATTTATTGGAATAAGTTTTTCTCCTTCGCTCATATTATTGTGTTTAATTTTTTTTAAATAAAAAATAACTAATCAAATATAATAATTACCTCAGTTATTTATATAAAATAGTTCTATAATTTTATTAACATAATTTATTTAATATTATTAGTTAATTACAGATGAAAAAACTTGGAATTAATTTATTTTTTTTGTCTATTTACTTTTGATTAATATTAAATTATATTAAATGGATGATAATTTTTCATCAAGAGTTAAAGACGTAATTACTTACAGTAAAGAAGAAGCATTAAGACTTGGACATGATTTTATTGGAACCGAACATCTGTTACTTGGAATGTTGAGAGATGGAGGAGGAAAAGCAATTTCAATTTTAAATTCTTTAGAAATAGACTTGGATTATTTAAGAAAAAAAGTTGAAATTTTAAGTCCACCCAATCCTATTAATAATTTTGATCAAAACCATAAAAAAAATTTACATCTCACACGTCAAGCTGAAAGAGCTCTAAAAACAACGTTTTTAGAAGCAAAACTTTTTCAGGGAAAATCTATTAATACTGCACATCTTTTACTTTGCATTTTAAGAAATGAAAACGATCCCACGACAAAGCTTTTAATAAAATTACAGCTAGATTACGAAACTGTTAAAGAACAGTTTAAGTATATGCTTACTGAATCAGATGACAACTACTCTGATCTTCCGAGTTCCGAAACATTTCCTGATGACTCTAAAGACGAAGAGAGTCCAATTGAAGAAAATCCATTCACTGTTAAAAGCGATAAGAAGTCTAAAACTAAATCAAAAACACCAGTCTTAGATAATTTCGGAAGAGATTTAACAGCATTCGCTTCACAAGGTAGGTTAGACCCTGTAATTGGAAGAGAAAAAGAGATTGAAAGAGTGTCTCAAATTTTAAGTAGGAGGAAAAAAAACAATCCTTTACTAATTGGTGAACCTGGTGTTGGTAAGTCTGCTATTGCAGAAGGATTAGCCCTAAGAATAATTGAAAAAAAAGTATCAAGAATTTTATATAATAAAAGAGTAGTGACATTAGATTTGGCAAGTATTGTAGCAGGAACTAAATATAGAGGACAATTTGAAGAAAGAATGAAAGCTGTTATGAATGAAATTGAAAAAAATGATGACATCATTTTATTTATTGATGAAATACATACTATTGTTGGTGCAGGTGGAGCAACTGGAAGCCTTGATGCTTCAAATATGTTTAAACCAGCATTAGCTCGTGGAGAAATTCAATGTATTGGCGCAACAACACTTGATGAATACAGACAATACATTGAAAAAGATGGTGCTTTAGAAAGAAGATTTCAAAAAATAATAGTTCAACCTACCGATGTTGAAGAAACTATTGAGATTTTGAAAAATATAAAAGATAAATATGAATCTCATCACAATGTAAATTTCACAGATGATGCAATTGTAGCATGTGTAAAGTTAACCGATAGATATGTTTCAGACCGTTTTCTTCCTGACAAGGCAATAGACGCTATGGATGAGGCCGGTTCAAGAGTGCACATTACAAATATGGATGTTCCTAAAAACATTGTTGACTTAGAAACAAGTCTTGAGAAAGTAAGAGATAATAAAAATACTGTTGTTAAAAAGCAAAAATACGAGGAAGCTGCTAAGTTAAGAGACGATGAAAAAAGGATAGAAAAAGAGTTATTCTTAGCTCAAGAAAAATGGCAGGAAGATTTAAAACTTCATCGTGAAACAGTAACAGAAAATGATATTTCCGAAGTTGTTTCAATGATAACTGGAATCCCTGTAAACAAAATTGCCAAGGCAGAATTAAATCAATTATCAAACCTCAACAAAAAGATATCGGGAAAAGTTATTGGTCAACAAGAAGCTGTAAACAAAGTAGTTAAAGCTATTCAAAGAAATAGAGCTGGAATTAAAGACCCAAATAAACCAATTGGTTCCTTCATTTTTTTAGGACAAACAGGAGTTGGAAAGACTCAACTAGCTAAAATTTTATCATCAGAATTATTTAACGGAAATGATTCCCTTATAAGAATTGATATGAGCGAATACATGGAGAAATTCGCTATCTCTAGATTGATTGGGGCACCCCCAGGATATGTCGGTTACGAAGAAGGTGGTCAGTTAACAGAAAAAGTAAGAAGAAAACCATATAGTGTCATATTGTTAGATGAAGTAGAAAAGGCACATCCGGATATATTTAATATGTTATTACAAGTTTTAGACGAGGGTACATTGACAGATAGTCTAGGAAGAAAAGTTGATTTTAAAAATACTGTGATAATAATGACTTCAAACCTTGGAGCTAGAAAAGTTAAAGATTTTGGAAATGGGGTAGGCTTTGGAACTGAAGCAGTTAAATCACAAGAATCAAAAAATATAAGAGGGACTATTGAAAAATCTTTAAAAAAATCATTTTCCCCTGAATTTTTAAATAGAGTTGATGAAATTGTTATTTTCAATACTTTAGAAAAAGACGATTTAAAAAAGATAATTAATATTGAATTACAATCTCTTGTAAAAAGGACTAAAGAATTAGGATATGACATTAAAATATCAACTAAAGCACTTAATTTTTTATGTGATAAAGGTTTTGATAAAAAGTATGGTGCACGTCCTCTTAAAAGATCCATTCAAAAATATATTGAAGACTTGTTAGCAGAGGAAATAATAAAAAGTAAATTAAATTCTGATACTGTTATTAATATTGACTGGGATGGAAAATCTGATTTTCTAAAAATTTTAGATAATAAAGTTTAAAACATATTCACCTATATCTAAGTAGTTTGTCATCAATTTATTGAGGTCTATTACCGACACTATGAATGAAATAAAAGTTTTTTCACCTGCAAGTGTTGCCAATCTTTCCTGTGGTTATGACATCTTAGGTGCATGTTTGGATGGTGTTGGTGATGAAATAATTGTTCGAAAGACAAAAAAAAAGGGACTTTTAATAAGCAACATTTCTGGTCAAAAATTAAGTAAAAATATTCATAAAAATGTGGCTGGAGTCTCAGCCATCGCATTACTAAAAGATATCGAAACAGAATGTGGGTTTGAAATCGAAATTAAAAAAGGAATAAAACCAGGAAGCGGAATTGGAAGTAGCGCATCAAGTGCAGCAGGAAGTGTTTTTGCAATTAATCAATTAATAGGAAGCCCATTTTCTAATAAAGAGTTAATAAAATATGCTGCTGAGGGTGAAAAAGTTGCATGTGGAACAGCTATTTTTGATAATGTTGCAGCAGTTTTATTGGGTGGGTTTACATTAGTAAGAGAAGAAAATGATATAATAAAACTAAATTCACCGAGCGAACTAATATTTACTATACTTCATCCACATATTGAAGTGAAAACTTCTGATTCCAGAGCTTTAGTTAAAAAGACAGTCTCTTTAAATAATATGGTAAAGCAATCGGCTAATTTAGGTGCATTTGTTAGCGGGTTGTACAAGGAAGACTATGAATTAATCGGTAGATCAATGAAGGATTTAATCATTGAACCTCAGAGATCAATTTTAATCCCTGATTTTGAAAAATTAAAAAAAATTAGTTATTCAAATGGAGCTTTAAGCTATGGTATTTCTGGTTCTGGCCCATCTATTTTTGTTCTTTCAAAAGGAATTCTACAAGGCAAGAAAATAGGCGAAATTATTGAAAGGTCATATAAAAAATTAAATATAAAATTTGAGATTCATACTTCTCATGTCAATAATTCAGGTATTAGAATTATTAATTCAAAATAAATTATGTTATACAGAAGCTTAAACAAAATTTCAAAAAACGTAAATTTTGAAAATGCAGTTAAAAATGGATTACCCAATGATGGAGGTCTCTATTTCCCATCAGAGGTAACGCATTTAGGTAGTAAGTTTTTTGAAACTATCACAGAAAAAACAAACCATGAAATTGCTTTAGATGTTATTACTCAATTTGTTGGAAATTCAATTGACAAAAAAAATTTAACAAAAATTATAAAAAAAACTTTAACCTTTGATTTTCCATTAATCAAAATTGATGATAAAATTAGAGTACTTGAATTATACCATGGTCCTACCCTAGCCTTCAAGGATGTTGGAGCAAGATTTATGGCTAATTGTCTTAATTACTTTAATAATAAAAAAAAACATATTTCAACGATATTGGTTGCCACATCAGGTGATACTGGTGCTGCAGTAGCAAATGGATTTTTAGGAGTTAACGGAACTCAGGTTATAATATTGTATCCTAATGGAAAAGTGAGTGATATTCAAGAAAGACAATTAACTACAAATGGGAAAAATATCATTGCCTTAAAAGTTAATGGTACTTTTGATGATTGTCAAAAAATAGTTAAAAGAGCTTTTTTGGATAACGACTTAAACAATGTTCTTAATCTCACTTCTGCTAATTCAATTAATGTAGCAAGATGGCTTCCACAAGCATTTTATTATTTTTTTGTATATAAAGAGTTTTTAAAAGAAAAAAATAACAGCAAACAATTGTGCATTAGTGTACCAAGTGGAAATTTTGGTAATATTTGTGCAGGAATAATTTCAACAAAATTAGGGTTGCCCATTAATCATTTTATTGCTAGTACAAATATCAATGACACTGTTCCGAAATTTCTAGAAACAGGTATATATAACCCAAGACCTTCATTTCAAACTATTTCAAATGCTATGGACGTTGGAAATCCAAGTAACTTTGTTAGAATAATGGAGATTTTTGATAATGATTTAAATGAAATAAAAAAGCTTTTTTCTGCATATAGCTTTAATGATAATGAAACATTAAATGCTATATCTCTTGTCTACAAGAAATATAAATATATTTTAGATCCACATGGTGCAATTGGATACCTAGGATTAAAAAAATATTTAAAAAAAAATTTTAGTAAAATTGGCATTTTTTTAGAAACAGCTCATCCAGTTAAATTTTCTAAAGATGTTGAAAAATCTCTTGGATTTATAATTGATAAACCGAAATTAATTGAAAAATTAATTGAAAAAGATAAAAAATCAATTGAAATAAAAAATTACAATGAATTTAAAAATGTGTTATTAAAAACTAATCAAATGAATAATTTGGAGGCGGATTGAGACCTTTTAAATGTTTGACAAAATAATCCCATTTTCTTCGCATCATATAATTATTCATATCTCCATAGCCATGTCTTTTGTTTGGAAATAATATCAAGTCAAAGTCTTTATTAGCTTTAATAAGAGCATCCACTACAATCAAGGTATTTGAAGGTGGGACATTGTCATCCAACATTCCGTGTGCTATCAATAATTTTCCTTTAAGATTATCAACTAATAATTGATTTGCTTGACGGTCATAGTTAGTTTTTAATTTACCATGATCAGTTTTATTATCGTTAGAATTTAGATTCAAAGGAGTTAGTAAACCATGCCATTTTTCTCCCCAATCTGCTTCATAATTTCTATTATCATGATTTCCAGAACTAGAGACTGCAACATCGTAAAAATCAGGGTATCTTAGTAAAGCAGCTGTTGAAGCAAAACCTCCTCCAGAATGCCCCCAAATTCCAATTCTTTCTAAATCCATTGATATATATTTTTTAGAAAGCTGTTTTATTGCAGTAATATTATCTGGCAAACCATTATCTCCCATATTCCCATAATAAGCATCATGAAATGATTTTGATCTTCCAGGTGTACCCATACCATCAACACTAACTACAACAAAACCAAGTTCAGCTAATGCCTGAAAATCTCTTCTGGCAACATAAAATGAGTAATTACCTACACTTCCTGATTGTGGGCCTGGGTATATGTAGTTTAAAACAGGATATTTTTCCTTTTCATTATAAAAACTAGGAATATACACAAGGCCATAAAGATTGGTATTATTATCTCTAGCTTTCACAGAAAATTCAATAGGTTCTTGCCAACCGTTTTTTTTAAGGCTTGATATATCGGCTTTTGCTAATTCAGCCATAACTTTTCCATCTCTATTTTTTAAAAGTGAAATTGGTGGGGTTTTTGTTGAAGAGTATGTAGTTATAAAATAATTCCAATTTGGAGAGGGATTGATTTTATGACTACCTTTTTCAGGTGTCAAACATACTAATCCAGTTCCATCAAAATTTATTTTATATAGATAAATATGGTATGGATTTCCTTTTTCTCTTCCTCCAGCTGTAAAGAACAACTCTCTTTTTTCTTTGTCAATATGGAGAAGTTTTCTAACCAACCAATCACCTGTTGTAATCTTATTTTTTAATTTCTTAGTTTTTAAATCATATAAATAAAGATGTCCCCAATCATCCTTTTCAGAGTACCATATAAATTCATCAGAGTCAAATAAAACTTTCCAGTTTTCACTACCAACACCAGATTCATAATATGTTTTTGTAGTTTCTTTAAAAATTGATGAGATAATTCCTGTTTTGGCATCAGCAATTTTCAAATGAGCTATTTTATGGTCTCTGGAGGATGAAATAAAGGCAATTTTAGTGCCATTCTGGTTCCAATGTGTGTCTAAAAGCACTCCATTTCTTCCAGCTATGTGGTCTGTCGTTGTAGATCTTTGAAAATCATTTTCCATATCAAACTGGATAATACTATTATTTTTCAGATCTATAATTAATCTTTCAATTTCAAAAATCTTTTTATCTCCAGGCAAAGCGTATTTCCAAGCTTTAAGTTTTGGATGACCAACATTTGTAGTTGTTAAGTACATTTCTCCAACCCCTCTTGCATCTTGTCTAAATGTTGCGATTTTCTCTGAATTGGGACTCCATTTTAGAACAGGACCGTCTGTTTTAATCCAACCAGCGTTATTGGTTGCATAACCATAATCTTTCTCACCATCAAAAGTTAATTGCGTGGTTTTATTAGTATTTAAATCTTTTACCCACAAATTGTAATCATAAATATAAGCTGACAATTGACCATTAGGTGAAATAAATTCATTTTTAATAACACTCGTTCTTGTAATACCCTCACTAGCAGAAAAGATTTTTTTTATGTTTTTTTGTATAGAAATTATTTTTGTGTTAGTATTTAAATCAATTTTAAAATTGTTTATATTATTATCTCCCTTAACGCTGTACAACAAAAAATCTTCGTTATCCCATTCATAGGAGCTAAGAACATTAAACATTAATTTGTTTAAATTTTTATTTAAATGATTGGCTGCTCTGTCATAATAATCTGAACTTAATTCCTGTGTATAAATTTTGTCAGATAAAAAAAATGTAAAAAAGAATAATAGTGCACTATTAAAGAAAATATTTTTCATTATTAAAAATTAATTTTTTAAAATTTTAGTTTTAAAATAGTAGTTGTTATCAAAATAGAAATCATCTGATACTAAATAATATTCTTTCCATTCTTTAGAGGGAAAAATTCTTTTACTGTTACCTTCAACAATAAGTTCAATAGGCATTTCAAAATTATCTACAACATTTATCCATCTAAATTTCAAAACTTTATTTTTTAAGATATATTCTAATGTAGGTATTCTAGTGTCTCTCAAATATTGATTAAAAAAAGGTTTTAAATCAATCTCCATTTTCTTAGAAATATAATTCTCAATTTGTGTAGTACTGACTGTTTGGTGATAAAAATCCCTATTTAAACCTCTTAAAATTTGTCTCCATTTTTCGTCGTCATCAGCTATTTGTCTTAATGTATGTAATAGATTAGATCCTTTATCGTACATATCTCCAGATCCACTTTTATTAACATTATATGGGCCTATTATCGGCTTTGCATTACGAATTCTTTTTCGTTTTCCTATAACATATTCAGATGAGGCTTTCTTTCCAAAATGATAATCTAGAAAAAGATTTTCTGAATAAGTTGTAAAACCTTCATGAATCCACATGTCTGCTATGTCGATATAAGTTATGTTATTTGCAAACCATTCGTGTCCAGTTTCATGAATAATTATATAATCAAACATTAAACCCCAACCAGTTCCGGATAAATCTCTACCTAAATAGCCTTGCTTATATTTATTTCCGTAGGTTACAGAACTTTGATGTTCCATTCCTAAATAAGGAGTTTCAACAAGTTTAAAACTATCTTCATAAAAAGGATATGGACCAAACCAATGCTCAAAAGCTTCCATTGACTTGACAGCGTCCTTAAAATGAATTTTAGCTATCTCTAAGTTATCTCTAAGTACGTAATAGTTCATGTCCAATTCACCAGACTCCCCGTTAAATATTTCAGAAAAATTAACATAATCTCCAATATTAATATTAACCCCATAATTATTAATAGGGTTTTTTACCTCCCAATGAAATGTTGTAGAGTTTAGTTTTTCTTCTGTCTTAATTAATTTTCCATTTGAAACATTAGTTAATCCTTTAGGAACATTGACACTTATTAACATTCCTTCCACTTCATCGTACATATGATCTTTATTTGGCCACCAAACACTAGCACCTAGACCCTGACATGATGAAGCTATAAAATGATTTCCATTATTATCTTTTTCCCAGGATATTCCTCCATCCCAAGGAGCTCTTACTGCAGTTCTTGGTTTTCCTTCATAGAATACTTTTATCTTATTCTTAGCATTTTTGATTTGTTTAGCTTTAAGTGTAATAAAATGAGCATTACCATCACGTCTAATTACTAATTCTTCTCCATTTTGTTCAGCTTTAATTAGGTTTAAAGGTTCTTGTAAATCTATTTGCATTTGGGAGTAAGAGTCGATTACTGTATAACTAATTTCATTTGATCCTTTTATTGTTCTATTTTCAGGATCTACAGTAATGTCTAAATGATAATAAGTTAAATCCCACCAAATTCTTTCTTTTGTAATAGATCCTCTTAAACTGTCTTGGCGATTGAAACTAGTTTTATCAGCCAAAATTCCTTGAGATTTTGAGGAAATTGTTAAAAGTAAAATCATAAAAACTAAGAAAAAATCTTTGTTCATTTTTTTAATTGTAAATTATATAAATTTCGACGAAATTTACACATATTTTATTATAAAATGAAAAAAACCAGTCTTTACAATAAACATTTAGAATTAGGCGCAAAAATAATTCCTTTTTCAGGATTTTTAATGCCAGTACAATATCAAGGGGTTAATGCCGAACATTTGCATGTTAGGAAATCTGTAGGTCTTTTTGATGTATCTCACATGGGAGAAATTTTTATAATTGGTAAAAAATCAATTGATTTATTACAACTTATATGTTCAAATGATATTTCAAAAATTTCAAACGGAAAAGCTCAATATAGTTGTCTCGTCAATGAAAATGGAGGTATTATTGATGATTTAATTATTTATAAGTTTAATGAAAACAAGTTCATGCTGGTAGTTAATGC
>CETY01002726.1_pt1 | contig 21342 bp, 23 predicted proteins | sample 361551 | NCBI WGS metagenome assembly CETY01 (sample SAMEA2623135, study PRJEB7988) | marine metagenome | biome: marine biome (ENVO:00000447); feature: deep chlorophyll maximum layer (ENVO:xxxxxxxx); material: "saline water (ENVO:00002010), including plankton (ENVO:xxxxxxxx)" | depth 45 m | reverse complement strand
TCTGGATGCTATGTACACATGCTATTCATGACTACCCAATAACGTTTGCTAGGGAAGCTAGACGTTATGTAGAAAGACAACCCGATAAGTTGCTGTGGAATGTCGTTGACAAACGAAATACAGTCCATCTAAAGCTACTTAAATTCCTTGGATTCAAGTTCTTACGTGAAGTTGAGTTTGGTCCAAACAAATTATCCTTTATAGAGTTTTGCCGTGTGTTTAGGAGCGCAAGCTAAGGCAGCGAATGCAGCTGCCAGAAGACAATACGCATATCAAAATGAACAACGTGAAAGACAATGGATACAAGATCTAAGTGTCTATTCAGCTAAGAATGTTCAATATGATATCAATACAAATAATGCAGAGATGGCAGCTCAGGCAGCTTACGGTGAAAACGAACGTAAGAGGCAAGAGAAGAGAGCAGAAGCTGAGCTTAAGTACCAAGATATGTACGCCAAACTGCTAAATGAAAGTGAATCTGCCAAGCTAATGGCTAGTGGTAGAACAGGTAGATCAATAAATAGACTACGTGTAGCAGAGGAAGCTGATTATGGAAGAGAACTGGCTAAGATTAGTCGTGCTATTAGACAAAATGATTACAAGTTAAGAAGAGAAGATGCTAAAGCAGGAGCACAAGCGAAGGGTTATATAGATCAACAGTTTGCTCAGGTAGCATTCCAACCTGTAGCTGATGTTGCACCACCTGCACCTGTTATGCAGAGTGTTGGAGCTGCAGCGTTAATGGATGGTTTAAAGATAGCTAGTTCTGTTGCAAGTATTTATACAGGCGGTGTGAACGCCGATATCTGGTAAAACTAATAAAATAACTATGGCATTAGAATTCGAAGAAGCACCAGATTATGCTTCGATACTTGAAAAAGAGTATCAAAAAATCAACAAAGGTTTTGAGAGACGTGAATCAGCTGAACAAGCTAATGATAAAAGACGTATTCAAAATGCTGGAGTACCTTTACAGTTAGTTGAACAGTTAGGAGCTTTCTCTCAAACAGCCTTTCAAGCGGCTCAAGTCGCTAAACAGCAAAGCCAAAAAAGGCAAATTAATTTCTCTGATGAATCTGGTTTTAGTCAAGAAGAAATTGACTTAGGTATAAAGGTTTATAACAACGGAGAAAAAATACTCTTAGAAGATTACAAGGAAAAACTAAAGCTTGCTGCAAAATCTGAGGCTGAAGGAGAGAAGTATGAAGCTCTCCGTTTGATGACTCAATCTGAATGGAGAAAAGGCAGGTTTGGTTTTCTAAGACAAGCGGTTCTATACAATGATCTTGCAAAGAAAGAAGTCAAGTTTGAAAACTTACATCCGAATTTTTCTTCATATAGTATTGATGATGCAAACAACGCAGTTAAAAGTTTTGGACAAGATCTATTAAATAGATATACTGATCAAAAATACCCACAAGCTTTAGTTGATCAGGCACGTCAAAACTTAGAGGAATTTAGAGCAACAAAATATCAAGAGTCAATTAATAGTAATTTAACTAGAGCCAAAACAAACCTAGAAAAAGAGAACTACTTAAGAGTTACAGGTGTCTTCCAAGCTGTAGATGGTCCTGACTTTGAAAAACAAGTAATTAGCCTTATTGAAGAATTTAAAACAGATGAAAAGTTCTCTGGTGGTTTAACAAGAGTATTAGGTTATCTAACTCAAGGTGTAAAAACAGGTGCGTTAACAACAACTCAAGCTCGTAAGATTGATGATATATTTTTAAAGCATTATGGGAAGCAAGGTAAACTAGAAAACATTAAAGATATACATGCAAAGATTTTTGAAGCTTCTGGATGGGAAGATGCTTTACACAAAGCAGATACTGAATATATAAATAAAGAAGTTCAGAAAATTGAAAACCAGTCTAAAAAGGCTGCAGTTGAATGGAAAACTTGGAGTTTAGATATTATTAAAACAAAGAATAGATTTCCAAATAACGACGAAAAAAGAGAGTTTATTGAAGGTTTTCAAAAACAAGGTATTGACTTACCATCAACAGTACTAAATGGTATAACTGAAGAATCTAAGGTACAAGACAAGGTTGTTGAAGAATTAACTGATAAGTATATAAACTCTGAATCTATTTCTCTTAATGATTTAAAAGGGATAGAAGATCCTAATGTATTTGCACAATGGAAAAACAGAGTTGATACATCAGACGAATGGAGTTTAAGCTCGACTGATTCAAATCGTATAAAAACTGATTTCTTTAAAACAAGATTAGAAGGTCATCCAGAAATAGCTACTTATACAGCTAATGATCAAGCTGAAGTTTTAAACCTAGCGGAAGGAGATTTAAGAATCTATTTTGCTGAAGAGTATGGAAACGAACCAAATAGAAGTGAAGCTTTAAGAAAAGCTAAGGAAAGAGTTTATGCAAAAATTGATAATGGTCACTATCAAAAACTGTTAAATGAAGGCATCCCATTTGATAATACCTACTCTAAGAAATTACAAGTAGCAAAAGAATATGTTGGTACTTATCCAAACAAGATTTTAACTGAAGTTATACCAGGATCAGAAAAAGCTTTAGAGGCTGCTAAAAAGAATCCAGGTGAAACTCAGTTGTTCTATAAGCAGTTGATGAAGAATCAGAAGAAAGTTAATGGTAAATATGTAAGTGCTAGAGATTTACAAAATGCACAACTTGCCTTAGTAGAAGGTGAGAAACTTATCATGTCTGAATTTGATAAACAAATCTATGAATTAGATAATGGTAAGAGTCTTAGGTTATTAAAATTTCATCCAGATCCAGCTAGAGTACTCAGAGCTAAAATAAGTGCATTCAGTGATGATGAAGTTATTGCATATGATGAAATAGATCATCTACTTCCAGAAGCTATAAATGTACCTATGGCTCAATCAGGACAAGAGGTAATCGAGGAAGGTGTAGAAGCTGGATATACCCATACATTAGGTGCATTCGAACCAAGAGTAGGTGATTGGAAAGAGTTACCTGGAGCCTTTAGGATTGGATATGCTGTTTATGATGGTGAGAACTGGGTATATAGCACAACACGGAATACAGAAGGTCAGAAATACTCTGGACCAATTAACGACTTCATGGATCAAGATGGTTATTACAAACCATTTGACGGTACGAGTGCTGATCTAAGAACTACATTCTTTGGTGGTGATGATCCAATTAATAAAGAAGGCGCACCAAGACCAGGAGAATGGTATAAGACAACAGCTAAGGGTACTGAGACACCTTATGTTATTTGGAATGGTAGAGATTGGGTACCAAGTCCAGTGAAAGGTAAATTCCGTAAAGAGTTCGAGGGTGCTAGAGAATTTGATCTACGTCCAGAAGAAGAAGCTTTGATTAAACAACAAGCAGGAATGTAAACATTACTAAGGTAATAAAATGAATTCAGGATTCGATCCGAATCTGATTGACACTGACGCTATGTTGTCATCAGCTGAAGGTCTAGGTGAACATATTAATGAGGAAGAGCAACGTAACCTTCTAAGGGAGGAACAAGCACTTCAACAACAACAAAATTTAGAACAAGCCCAACTAGAAGCTAACGATCCTCGTAAACAAGAGGGTGGTGGGGGCTTCAAAGGTGCTGTTAAAGAACTTCAATCTGCTTTTGGAGGTGGTATTCAAGATACTGCATCCTCAGTTGTCACTCTCCCTGAACGTGCATTTGACATGTTTAGTGGAGAGATGGTTGAAGAGAGTAAAACAGATGATGGTTATGGAGCTGAGTGGGATGACTGGTTTGTAAATGATGAAAATCCAATAGAGACGACTACATGGTGGGGAGGTGCTTTAAGAAGCCTTGTTCATTTTGGTACTCTTGCTGCTGCAATTATTCCAGCTGCTAAGGCAGCAGGTGCAGGTGCGTTATTTGGAGGTTTATCTGGAGCTAGTGCAACGCTTGCTAAAGGTGCAGCTATTGGTGCTGCGTCAGATACTATTTCTAAATATTCTCAAGAAGATAATGGTCTACAGATACTTAGAGATAGATATGGATTTATAGATACGCCTATAACTACCAACGATGAAGATCACCCTGCTATGAAGACATTGAAAAATGTCGTAGAAGGTATGGGTATTGGTGCTTTATTTGATGGAGCTACAATTTTAATTGGTAAAGGTAGGAGAGTTGTAAAGGGTAAAGGTAACAAGCAAACAGTTACTGATGGTGGAAGCGAGGCTTTTGATAAAGCTATAGCTAGAGAAGCTAGTGTAAAAGAACAAGTAGTAGAAAAAGCTCAGTTAGAAGCTCAGACTTTAAGAGGTTATGGAGCATATAAAAACAAACCTTTATCTAGTCAATGGCAAGCTGCACCTACATCAAATGGAAAACCATATGATATAAGACGGCAATTAAATCGTATAGATAATGAATGGGGTGCTGAAATGGGTTCAGCTGATTCTAGCTATACACCTGTTCAACTTGATCGAACAAGTATGTCATCAGGTATGGCAACGGAACACGTAAAAAGAGTCCTAAAAGACTTTATGAGTGATTCTCGCATACAAGATGAGATAGCTAAGGCTAAGGCTGCTGGTAAAACTATTGGTGAAGTCTGGGGTGATTCTCTTGAAAGAGCTAGAAAAGTAATTGAAGGTAGAAATACTTCTGATTTAAGTGCTGAAGAGTTTTGGTCTGAATTTAATTTAGGTAAAGACACGATTCAAGGTATTGATGTTTGGCAGACTGGAGACGTTGTAGCAGGTGATTTAATCATTGGTTCTCTTATAAGAGAAATTAGAGATCTTGGTATAGCTGGTAGAGAATTAATTGATATAGCTGACCTTGCTGATGTAGATGGTCCTGCTAAAGCTCTATACGACAAAGTAATTGTTGGCTTAACTCATATAAAACGTGCTAAAGCTGTCAGATCACAAGACTTTAGAAACCTTGGTGCTGGTAAACAACGAGCTATTAATCAAGTAGTTGATAGCCAAATACAAGACTCTATAGATTCCTTTAGATTAGCTTTTAAAATTGCTGGAGAAAGTGATAATGATGATCTATTCAAAGCAATATTTGAAACAGTATCTATGTCTAATAACATCAGAAATCTAGAGGATTTCGATGCTTATATGAAAGCAAAGATCAGAGGTGGGGATTTTAAAGGTCAGATACAACGAGGCGTGTTTGCAAAAGAGATGCAAGGTGTGATGATTAATAGCGTACTAAGTGGTCCTAAGACTTCAGTTAGAGCAATTCTAGGTACAGGTACAGCTACTTTCTTACGTCCATTATCCACAGCTTTAGGTGCAACTTTATCTGGTGATAGAGCCACACAAAGAGCTGCAATGGCATCTATGAATGCAATGCTTCAAACCTTACCAGAAGCGTTTACTTTATTTAAAACTAAACTTAATTCCTATTGGGCTGGAGATATAGCAACTATTAAATCACGTTTCTCTGATTATACAAAAGGAGATCAGCAATGGGATATGCTCCGGAATTGGACAGAGAATAGTGGCAAGGCAACAGCTGGAGATAAAGCAGCATTCAATATAGCTAACATGGCTAGATCTGCGAATGATAATAAGTTCTTAACTTATTCAACTAAGATCATGGCTGCTACTGATGATGCTTTTGGTCATCTTTTAGTCAGAGCTAAAGCTAGGGAAAAGGCAATGCGTCTAGCTATGGATGAGTTTACTGAAGGTACTATTACAGAGATAACCCCAGGATTATTAAAAGATGCAGAAAATAGATTCCTTGGCACTATTTTAGATGCTGATGGAAATATCGCTGATGCTGCAACTTTACATGCAAAGAAAGAGGCAACTTTAACCACTGATATGAGTGGCTTTGCTAAAGGTTTAAATAAAGTATTTGAAGAAACACCATGGGCTAAACCTTTCTTTTTATTCGCAAGAACAGGTGTTAACGGTCTAGAACTAACAGCAAAGCATACACCATTACTAAATCTTGTAGTCGATGAATTTAACCAAATAGCACGTGCTACACCTGATAACTTAGAGTCTGTAGCTAAGTACGGAATTACAAATGCTACTGAGTTAGCTAATGCTAAGGCATTACAAAACGGAAGATTAGCAATAGGTGGTGGGGTAATTACTATGGCTAACATTCACTTTATGAATGGTGGTCTTACTGGTAATGGTCCTCCAAATCGTAAACAACGACAAGCTTGGATAGATTCAGGTTGGAGACCTAGAAGTATAAAAATAGGAGATGTATGGGTTGGTTATGAATCATTAGAACCATTTAACCTAATACTTTCAAGTGTTGCTGATGTAGGTGATGCAAACAAACTAATGGGTGAAGATTGGACTGAGAATCAGTTTCAAAGAATGGCTATGATAGTTGCTCAAGGACTAACATCAAAGTCTTACCTAACTGGTCTACAGCAATTTACTGAAGTTTTAACATTCCAAGAGGGTTCTCAAAATAGAGTTATTTCAGGTCTATTAAATAACTCAGTACCATTGTCTTCATTAAGAAATGAGTTAGGTAAATTATTCAATCCTTATATGAAAGAATTGAATTCAGGAGTCTTTGATTCGATTAGGAATAGAAACTTATTTATGGAGGTATTAGCTCCACAGGAACTACCAACTAAATACGACTTACTTAATGGTCAACCAATAAGAGACTGGGACTTTCCAACTCGTATGTTCAATGCCATAAGTCCTGTTCAATTTAACTTGGACCAAAGCCCTGGTAGAAAACTATTCTTTGAAAGTAATTACGATAGAAGAACATCTACTTATTCTTCACCAACTGGTATTAACTTATCTAATTCTCCAAGAGTTAGATCACTATATCAAAAAGCTATTGGTGATCAGAATATAGAAGCTCAGTTGAATGCTTTAGCAAAAGATCCAAGGATTATTGCGTCTATACAGCAAATGAAAAGGGATAACAAAGGTATTAATAAAGAGTTAGACCCTATGAAAGCTTATTACCACAACGACCGTATAAAGCAAATCATGGAAAACGCTAGAAAAGTAGCTTGGTCTAAAATTCAAAATGATGGTGAAGTACAGAAATTAATGAGTGATCAACGATCATTAGATATGAGGACAACTCAATCTCGTAGTCAAACAAGCACCAACAATATACTCTCTATTTATAAATAACCATGGCAACAGAAAAGACGTATAACGGGGATGGATCAGATACTACATTTGATATAACATTCCCATACTTAACACATGCAGATATAGCTGTATCAGTAGGTGGAGTAACTAAAACTGTTGGCTCTGATTATTCAATTACTGGAAATACAGTTACCTTTACAACAGCTCCAGTATCCGGTACAGCAAACGTTAAACTATACCGCAATACAAACATAGATACACCTGAACATGAATACAGTGCAGGTTCATCTATCACTGCTGCAAGGTTAAATGAAAACCAAAAGCAAGCACTCTACGCAATAGAAGAAGCTAAGTTAGTAACGACTACATCAGGAGGTATCACTACAGGTAATAAGAATGACATTACTGTTAATAGTGATACTGACTGGGTTATAAGAGCTAATGCTGTTGAGAAGTCAATGATGGCTGACAACAGTGTTGGTACTGATGAGATCGAAACTAATGCTGTTACGGCTGCTGAGTTAGCTGACAACGCTGTTGATACTGCAGCGATAGCTGATAATGCAGTAACAATGGCTAAGCTGAATAGTGGAGCATTACCTACAGATATAACAGTAGCTAGTGCAAACCTAGTAGATTCAACTATAGCAACAGCAGATATAGCTAATAGTCAAATTACATTAGCTAAGTTAGCTGCTGCCGTAGCAAACTCACTGAATCCTGTAGGTACTGTCATCTGGTACTCAGGGTCAACTGCACCAGCGGGTTATTTAAAAGCTAATGGAGATACTATTGCTAATGGTAGTGGTACTACACAAAGTATTACAGCGGATTTCTCTGCCTTATATGCAATAGTTGGAGCTAATTTACCTGACTTACGTGGTGAATTTATAAGAGGTTATGATGATGGTAAAGGTACAGATAGTGGAAGGCAAATAAGATCTAGTCAAGCGGAGGAAAACAAAGAGCATGATCACTTTCTTTTCACTAACGCGCAACAAGGGGGTGCAGGAACAGGTAGCTCTGAAACAATTTCTGAATGGGCTAACCGAACCCCTTCCGTTGATGCTACTGAATATCATGCACAGGAGTCAGGCTCACCAGAGAGCAACGCAAATTATGAATATACAATATGTGTTCTACCTAATGAATCAAATATAGTTAAATCAGGCAAATCAGGTTCTGAGTCAAGACCAAGAAATATAGCATTACTCGCATGTATTAAATACTAAACAAATGATATGGCTACTACAGCATCAACAACTGATTACACAGGAAATGGAAGTTCAACTTCATATAGTTTTTCATTTCCATATCTAAAAACTGAAGATGTTAAAGTTTCACTTAACGGTAAGACTTTAGCAACAACTAAATACACATTCGCTACAGCCACATCCATCCAATTCAGTTCTATTAGTGGAACTTTAGATACGTTCCAAACTAATACACAAATAGCATCTGGTGCTCCTAAGAGTGGAGTTAAAATCTTAATTTATAGAGATACAGATGTTGCATCTGCTAAAGCAGTCTTTGCCTCTGGTTCTGCATTTAGAGCAACTGATTTAAATAATAACCAAGACCAGAATTTATACTCTGAACAGGAGATAGGTGATACATCTAATCCTAAAAACAAAGCTACTACAAATAACGGTACAGGAGTTCCTGATCAGGGACTAGGTAAAGACGGTGATGTTTATATTGATACGACTAACGATAATATCTATGGTCCTAAAGCTAATGGTGTATGGGGATCAGCTACTACTCTTGTAGGAGCTACCGGAGCTACAGGAGCCACAGGTCCAACTGGATCTACAGGTCCACAAGGTAGCCAAGGTGCAACAGGTAACACTGGAGCACAAGGTCCAACAGGTAATACTGGACCGACAGGACCAACTGGACCTCAAGGTGCCACAGGAGCTACAGGTGCTGACTCAACAGTTGCAGGTCCGACTGGACCACAGGGAGCTACTGGACCACAAGGTGCTACGGGTGCTGCTGGAGCTGACTCAACAGTTGCAGGACCAACGGGTGCAACGGGTCCAACTGGAGCTACAGGTCCGCAAGGAGCTACTGGAGCAGCAGGTGCAGATTCAACAGTTGCAGGTCCGACTGGAGCTACAGGTCCACAGGGAGCTACAGGTTCGCAAGGTCCACAAGGTAATACAGGAGCTACTGGTAATACTGGAGCTACTGGAAATACAGGTCCACAAGGTCCGCAAGGTAATGCAGGTCCGCAAGGTAATGCAGGAGCTGACGGATCAGCTACGGTAAGTATTGGCTCAACGACTACAGGTAATGCTGGTACTAACGCCTCAGTTTCTAACACTGGTACATCAACAGCAGCTACTTTAAATTTTACAATTCCTAGAGGAGCTACTGGAGCAGCGGGAGCTACTGGATCAACTGGTCCAGCAGGTCCACAAGGTGCAACTGGAGCAGCGGGAGCTGACGGTAATGATGGAGCCACAGGACCAGCAGGACCAGCAGGTAGTACTGGAGCAACTGGAGCTGCAGGAGCTGATGGCTCAGACGGTGCAACAGGTTCTCAAGGACCAGCAGGTTCAACAGGTCCAGCAGGTCCACAAGGTGCAACAGGTAACACTGGTGCGGCAGGAGCTGCAGGTGCTACGGGTTCTACGGGTGCTACAGGTCCACAAGGACCAGCAGGTGCAGATGGTTCAGATGCAACAGTAAATGCAACTAACGTCAATACGGCTGGAGCCGTGATGAACTCTGACCTTGATGGTAAGGGTGAATTATTAATAGGAGATGGTTCAGGTGATCCAACTGCTTTAGCTGTAGGAACTAATGATTATGTTTTAACAGCTGACTCTGGTGAAGCTACTGGTGTTAAATGGGCTGCTGCTTCTGGTGGAGGGCTTTCTGGAATCTCAACTGCATACGCAACTGCAGTTGGTTCAACCGCTTTGGATTCAATAACGACTACTGGCGGTGAGAATGTTGCTTTTGGAGTTAAAGCTTTAACAGGTTGTACTGACGGTACTAAAAACACCTCTATAGGTTTTGAGTCTACGGAGGCTCTAACTACTGGCGATTTTAATACTGCAGTGGGTAATTCGGCATTAGGTAGTTGTGGTGCAGACGTACAAGATAATACAGCAGTTGGTTATAGAGCTTTAAGAGATAGTGAAGGTGCTGGAAATACGGCAGTTGGTAGTTGGGCTCTTTCAACAGTTACATCCGGAGCCAGTAACACAGCTGTTGGGTTTAAGGCTTTAACAGTAAGTACTGGAGCTAACAACGTAGCAATAGGACATAATGCAGCAAAGACCGCTACTGCAATGCAAAATACAGTAGCGATTGGATCTGGTGCTTTAGAAACCCATACTGATGCTTGGGTTTATGAAACCGATACTGTTGCTATAGGTTATAAAGCAGCGGCTCTTAATACAACAGGTTATATGAGTGTTTATATTGGTTCTAATGCAGGTGGTTCATCAACTACTGGAGGTGCAAACGTATCAATAGGATATGATGCTGGAAGACTCGCAACAACAGCTGCTCATAATACAAGCATTGGATATTATTCAGGAAGAGGGGTAACTGGTGGTCAACAAACAAGTCTTGGTCATTCTGCTAACTCCGGTACTCAAACTGGAGCTAATAATACTGTAGTTGGATATGCCGCAGCTCCATCTTCTACAAGTGTAAGTAATGAGATAACTTTAGGTAATGCTTCTGTTACCAAGTTCAGAGTCCCAGGTCTTAATTTTAGTATTAAAGATTCAACGGCTACCGATAACTACGTCTTAACAGTAGACGCTAACGGTGACGCTGGATGGGAAGCTGCTGGTGGTACGTCTACTGGTGAAACTTATGTAAAGCTAAAAAATGGTAGTGGTAATGCTAATGATTCTGGATATAACACTTACGCAGGTTATAGATCAGGAAATGGTTTAGCTAGTGGTGCTAATGAAAATACACTTTATGGAGGTGATGCTGGTCAAGCAGTAACAACTGGAGATAATAATACACTTATTGGTGCTATTTGTGGAGAAACTATAACAACGGGTAGTGGTAATACTGGGCTTGGACAAGATTGTTTAAGAGCATTATCAACGGGAAGTAACAATACTGCCGTTGGTAAGGAAGCTTTTAAAGGTGGATCAGGTTGTACGGGAAGTAACAATACAGCCCTTGGTTATCAAGCGTTGTTTGTAAATACTACAGGAACTTCAAATGTAGCCGTTGGATCATTTGCTTTAGATGCTCAGGTAGAAGGGTCAAGTAGCGTAGCTATTGGTTACAATGCAGCAAGTGGTTTTACAAGTTCTCAAGTCACAGCAGTTGGATCAGGTGCTGTTCAAGCTGCAACAACAGCTAATTATACAGTTGGAGTTGGTTATTCAGCTCTTAATTATTTAACAACCGGCGATAAAAATACTGCTGTTGGATTTCAATCACAAGAAAGAACTACTACAGGAGCGTCAAACACAAGTTTTGGATATAAAGCTGGATTCCATATTTCAACAGGATCACAGAATACGGCTATTGGAGATGAAGCAATTGGTGGTGGTGATTGTACTGGATCTAATAACGTTGGTGTTGGACGTTATGCCTTAAAAGAAAACGGGTCTGGAGCCAGCAACACAGCCGTTGGTTATGAGGCTTTAAAAGCTAATACGACTGGATCTTCAAATACAGCCGTTGGTCAAGGGTGTTTAAGTTCTCTTACAACTTCGACTAATACAACTGCTTTAGGAACTAATGCTGGTAATGCAGTTACAACATCAGGCGAAACCGTAATTATAGGAGCGCAATGCGGTACCGGTCTTACTACGGGTAGTTCTAATACTTTGATTGGAGCGTACGCTGGTAAAGCAGTTACGTCTGGTTCTTCCAACGTTTGTGTTGGTCAAGATTCATTTAGATATGGTACGGGTGGTAGTAACACATGTATCGGACGAGCTGCTGGAGATATTAGTAGTTTTACTGGAAGTAATAATCTTATCCTTGGTAATAATTCAGATCCAAGTGCAGCAGATGTATCAAATGAAATAACTTTAGGTAATACATCAATAACCAAGTTCAGAATACCTGGATTAAATAGTTTTGAAATAAATGATAGTGGTCAATTCTCTGGTGTTGCTTCTACTGCTTCTGGAACTGCTGGTGTACGTAAAATAACAGCATCTACTTCTTCACCTTCAGGTGGTTCAGATGGCGACATCTGGATTAAATACACTGCCTAAATTATGACTAACACTGTTCATGTAAATGTTAGCGGAACATGGAAAACCGCTTCTAATTATTACGTCAATGTAGGTGGAACTTGGAAAACAGGTTCAGATATTTATCCCAACGTATCAACCAATTGGAAAGGTTATATCCCGACTGTATTATCTACTAATTTAAAATTACATTTAGATGCGGGAGATAGCAGTTCATATGGAGGTAGTGGTACTACTTGGACTGATTTAACCAGTGAAGATAATGATGGAACAATAAGTGGAGCTACCCATAGCAATTCTGATGGAGGAATATTTGATTTTGATGGTACAGACGATTACATCTCTATCCCTGATGATGCAAGCATAGAACCTACAAACGTTGACTGGACATTTGAAGCTTGGATCAATGTAGATTCAGGTGCGGCTGGAGATTATAATTGTATATTGTCTAAAAATGCTCCAATACAAGTTTATTGGTATGACAATAAAATTATGGCTTGGTTCTCTGCGGCAGACAACACAGGTAGCTATTTCGTCACTGGTATAAATTCAGGAAGTAATAGTCTTACAACAGGTGGTTGGCATCATGTTGTTATAAGTAGAGCTAGTAATGTTTGGAAAATATATATAGATAAAGTAGAGAAATATAGTAACACCCATAATGGGACAGTATATGATGGAACAGCTACTGCATATATAGGTAATTATGGTGGAAGCTCATACTTCTTCAATGGCAAAATTGCTCAAGTTCGTATATATCAAGGTACTGGTTTAACAGCTGCTCAAGTTACCCAAAACTATGACGCAACCAAATCAACCTTTGGACTTTAATTAACTATGGCAAGATTTGAAAATAGACGTTGGGTTATTTTCCCAACAACAGAATTATCTAAAGTAGATTTTTCAAAAATTATTGAAACTGAAAACGTTCTTCGTAAATCAGTAGATAATTCAAAAACATTTATAAAATGGGATGGTGAAACTCCATCCTTTGTATCTAGTATTTCTAGTACAGAAGGTCCATACACACATAGTGAGATACTAACTATTCTTGCTACTGATGCTTGGACTGATTCAAACCCTTTTTAAAATATTATGACAACCATCCAAGAAAAAGCTCAAAACTTAATAGAAGAAAGAAATCAACTTATGGTTCGTTTTAACGAAATCACTGGTGCATTAAAAATTTTAGATGAACTCGCTCAGGCTGAAACTGAGCAAGAAACTGAAAACGAAACAACTACAGAAGAAGAATCTTAATTATGGCTGACCGTACAACAGACGAAATCGCTACTCTATTTGCTCATGGTGAACATAGCGTAACTTTAATAAATGAACTTGCTGCTAAATCATCTCTTACAGATGAAGAAAAAAATACTATAGGTCGTAATGTAAAGCATTTAGAAATTATCAAATCTTATAAACACGAAAATGGTTCTTCTATCTGGACAAGTGAAGATTGGACAACAAAAGACAATGCTATAACTTTAGGAAATTCTAAACTATAACAATACATCTACCTAGAGCAACACTACCCAAACCTGATTCACTTTACTTCAGACCTCCTACAGCTCGGATACCATCATATAAACCAATGGTTATACCTCCGAGTGATCTGGAGGCACCTGAAGATGTTAAAGCAGAGTCAACAGAACAACCAGAACCACCCAGTTTAAAGATTCCAGTTCTAGATATAAAGATGCCAGTACCTGAGACAGCGGTTGTAGTGACTGCTGTTTCTACTGCTGTTGTAGCTGTAGCTACTACATCTATAACTTCATCTTTATTTGAACCAATTAAAAAGAAAGTTCAAAAACAACTACAAACTAAAATTGATAAATGGAAGGAAAAGAGGAAAGCCCGAAACCAAGCCTCCTAACAAAACTCAAAGATGCTGCTGAAGACCAAGAACATCAAATACAGATTCTTGGAACTTTCGTACGTCTAGGAGTAGTGGTTTGGTCGGGCTTTATTTGAATCATAACTATGAATTATGTAGAGTTACCCATGATAAAGAAAGCTGGTAACTCGGATATAACTTTTGTAGCTTCTGTCTTTACTGGAGCCTTAGCAACTTTTGGCTTGACCACTGGTAATAAAAATGGCAACGGTAAAGCAACTGTTAATTGTCCAATGAATAAGAAAAAAGAAGAATGAACAAATGGCTATTACTCTTCTTACTGGCATCACCCACAGCAGCAAGAGCAGAATTAGTAACCCCAAACTTCACCCAGGGTTCGATGAACAGTACAACAACAACAACTCAGGCTATAGAGGAGACGATCACGACAACTACTTACGGGTCAGCTCTGAACAAGTGGAGTGGAGAAAACGTCACCCAAACTTCAGCTTCTTCAGGAGGTATTGTCGACTCAGACTCGATCTACACTTTACACACGGCTGGCGATCCCTTCTCACTAGAAGTGGTATCAAGAGCAGCAAGTCAAATACTTTCATTAGAAGTAGTAGAAAGAGAAATCGACACCTCGTCTACTACGGTCTCCTTATCAGTCTTCTCTCAGTAGCACCCGTACGTGCAGAGGATGAGACGAATAACGTAAGTAATCCAGTAGCTGCTGCGACAGGAAATGTCACAAATAGCGCGGTGCAATTCCAGAACAATGGAGCACCGTCGAGACAGCACTACGGACCTAACATTTCGTGTAACGGATCAACTATGACTTTCTCTCCATTCTACATGGGAAATCATACGACTCCATTTGACGAGGAGATGGTTCAACAAACATATACCGTCGCTGAGAACTGGGGAGGACAGATTAACTTTATGGTTCCTTTGGACCGTAGAGGATTAAAGCGTTGTCTCTCTATTGCTGCAAGGCAAGAAGAAAAGATGCGTCTGGACTACGAATTAGTCAGAGCATTGAAATGTGCAGACTTACAAACTAAAGGCTTTATGCTACGTCCTGGTAGCCGTGTAGCCAGTATGTGTAGCGACGTCATAGCTATATCTGCATATCTCAAAGAAACAAATCCACCAACAAAACCTAAAAAGAAATTCGGACTATTTAAATGAGTACTTTAAGCGACCAAATAGCTAAGAAAGCAGCTGAAGCTAAAGCAAAAAAAACAACTAAGAAAACCACTACTAAATAATGATTGTACTTATCAAGCCCATCCTCATGGCATTTCTCAGCTCATCTGCTGTTAAAGAGTTAGTTATACAACTACTAGAAGCTTACGCAGAATCTACTGATAACACCATTGATGATAAGGCAGTTGAATTAATCAAGAAAAACTTATTCCCAGGGAGCTAGATTTTATGACAGCATCTAACAATATTAGATCTTTAAAAATAAAACCATATAACAATATACGTCCTAAAGGTCCAGCTGCAATTGAAGATGCTTTATTGGATGATGCTGCTGAGATGATTAAAAATGCTTTAGATAATTGGAAAAAGGGTGACAAATATAAACTTAAATTAGATAAACTTAGAGACTCTTATAAAAAGTTAAAGCCAAGTAAAAGATTATATAGACCTGACACAGGTAGGTATGGAAGAAAGTTACCTGAGAAAGGTAAGTATGGCATACCTGATCATAGTCGAAGATTATTAAAAAGACTGTTAAAAATCAAACCTGAAAAAACTGCTGCTTCATTTGCTTTAAAACGTCCCTTACTGATGTCTATTGCAACAATGATGTCTTTAGCAGATCAACGAAAACTTGCATCAGGAACTTTAGATGATGCACCAAAAAACTACGGAGGAAGAAGATGAAGAAAGCCACTGAAGACCAATTTAACGAATTACATAACCTCGTCACAACTGAATTCCTAAAGAGGGTCAAAAGTGGCGAAGCTTCTACTCAAGATTTAAAAGCAGCCTGTGAATGGCTTAAAACTAACGACATTAGCGGTATTGCATTTGAAGGCAACCCACTCTCCAAGCTTGCAGCCGTAATGCCAAAAGTAGATCCAGAACTAGTACAGAGCAGACTCTATGGCAGGAAACACAGCTGAATACTACAGGAGTAATCCTGAAGCTCGTAAGAAAAGAAATAAACAACAACGAGCTTACATGCAAACCCCAAAGGGTAAACGAATCAGAAGAAATGCTGACAGGTTAAACATAAAGCTAGGTACTAAAGGAAACCATGACGGTAAAGATGCTGCTCACTACAAAGGCAGTACTACTAAAGGCAGACTTCAAGATCCTTCTATTAACCGTAAAAGCAGATTAAAAATTCGTAAATGACCCCACTACTACCAACCCCACAACACTATTTACAAAACCTAATAACCATGACAAGTCCTGATGCTAAACGGCTCTGGAGAAGAGCTATCAAAGAGCACTTCAATTGTACATGTGTTTATTGCGGAAACAACTATGAAATTAATGAACTTACACTCGATCACGTCAAGCCTAAGTCAAACGGTGGAGAAGATCTTACAAGCAATTTGGTCCCCGCCTGTCGAAAGTGCAATCAAGGGAAAGGTAGCAGTCATTGGCTCAGATGGATGCGTCAGACATATGGACATAACCCTCTGAGAGAACGACTAATTATTAGTCACATCACATAAATACACCCACAAAGCAATATCTCGTAGCCGTCCGAAAGGGCGGCTTTTTTAATGTCTACAAATACCTTTAAGTTTGAAGATGGTCGTACTAAATTAACTAAAAAAGAACTCCGAACTGAAGCACTTAAAATCAAACAAAGTGTCCCAAAAGGTACAAGTTGGACATCTTTAGTTATACAACAATTTGGTAAACCATATTGGGATGAAGCTGGAGACCCAGTTAAGAATGCAGCTGACGGTAAACCTTACCTTATGACAAATGGTGGTGGAGATAAAATTAAATTAGATCTTGAAGAAACTAGAAAAGCTACAATACAAAGAAAAGCACAAACTAGAAACGATAAATTAAAAATCCAACCAGAGACAGAGACTTTAATAAAAAATGCTAATGTAGAAGGAAAGACAGTTAAAGATTTTAAAAAGATCTTGTCTAATGACAATATAGCAGCTGCAAATGAACGTAAGACTTTATCAATTATTACAGGAAAACCACATGATAAAGGTCATGGTAATGCTGTAGCTACTGGAGGGTCAGATCGGATAACTAATACTTCACCAGAAGAAAGTGTTAAAAACAGTTTTCAAAGACAACATAGTGGTAGAAAACATGCTGACCTTGAAGAAGCTGATATTGGTCATAAACAGATCAATGCTGCAGCTAACTACTTAATTGATGGTGAACCTGAATTAGACGTAGGAACACGTACAAAGATTCACCAAGGTAAAGAAGATATAAACAAAGTCCTTGCTGAGGTTAATACACCAAAAGTAAAGGAAACAAAACGTCAACTTAAACATGTCTTTAAAGGTCTTGCCGATGCTGCAGGTACATCTAATAATCCACTAGCAAATGTAGGTGGTGATCTTGTAGGTGTCTTTTTTGATGGTGTTGCTTATGCACAAAACCCAAACATGCAAACAGGACTTGATTTATTAATGAGTGGCTCTGAAGCTGTAACTTCATTAGGTGCTATGGGTCTTTCAGCTGTACCAATCCCAGGTGCTCGTGTAGCAGCTTATGCTTTGATGAAAGCTGGAGACAATATAAGCAAGGCAAATCAAATCTTACAAATTGGTAGAGAAGGTATATCGAAGATAAGAGGAAAAACGTCTACAAAGGCTTTGAAAATTAAGAAATAACCAAACATACATGACCAACCCTTTACAAGCCTTACAGGACGATTTCAAGCTGTTTCTGACCGCATTATGGGAACAGCTTGAACTCCCTCCACCAACAAGAGCACAATTCTCAATTGCAGACTATCTACAATACGGTCCTAAACGTCTACAGATCCAAGCCTTCCGAGGAGTTGGTAAATCGTGGATTACAGGTGCGTTCGTGTTGTGGACACTCTTCAAAGATCCAGAAAAGAAGATCATGATCATATCTGCCTCTAAAGAACGTGCAGACAACATGTCCATCTTCTTACAAAAACTAATAATCGAAACACCATGGTTATCTCACCTACAACCAAAATCAGACGACAGTCGGTGGTCACGAATCTCATTCGACGTTGCTTGTTCTCCTCATCAGGCTCCAAGCGTAAAAAGCGTTGGTATTACTGGACAACTAACTGGTTCCAGAGCAGACCTAATGGTATTGGACGACATCGAGGTTCCCGGAAACAGTATGACGGAGATGATGCGTGAAAAACTTCTTCAACTCTGTACAGAAGCCGAATCTATCCTTACACCCAAAGCTGATAGCCGTATTTGTTATCTCGGGACTCCTCAGACTGTTTTTACTGTTTATCGTAAGTTGGCAGAGCGTTCATACCGTCCGTTCGTTTGGCCAGCCAGATATCCACGTAAACTCTCACAGTACGAAGGATTAATAGCTCCTCAACTACAAGAAGACATAGATAATGGTGCTAAACCTTGGGAAGAAACAGATCCAGACAGATTTACAAGTGATGACTTAGTTGAACGTGAAGCGTCCATGGGACGTAGTAACTTCATGCTTCAGTTCATGTTAGATACAAGTCTATCTGACGCTGAGAAGTTCCCACTTAAGATGGCTGACTTAGTAGTTACCTCTGTTAATCCAACAAAGGCTCCAGAGTCTGTTGTCTGGTGTTCAGATCCTAAGAATGTAATCAAAGATCTAACTACCGTAGGCTTACCAGGAGACTACTTCTACAGCCCTATGCAGCTAGTTGGAGAGTGGGATGAATACCAAGAGACTATATGTTCTGTAGACCCCTCTGGAAGGGGTACAGATGAGACTACAGCAGCCTTCCTTAGCCAACGTAATGGATTCCTTTATCTCCACGAAATGAGAGCCTACAGAGACGGCTACAGTGACAACACACTACTTGACATTCTCAAGGGTTGTAAGAAGTTTAATGTATCTACTTTACTTATCGAATCTAACTTTGGTGATGGTATTGTTGCTGAACTCTTCAAAAAGCACTTACAAAACACCAAACAAGCTATACACATTGAAGAAACTAGGGCTAACGTCCGTAAAGAAGACAGAATTATAGATAGTCTTGAACCTGTTATGAACCAACACAGGTTAGTAGTAGACAGATCAGTAGTTGATTGGGATTATAAGTCTAATCCTGACGAAGCTCCTGAGAAAAGACTTCTATACATGCTCTTCTATCAGATGTCTAGAATGTGTAGAGAGAAGTATGCAGTTAAACATGATGACAGATTAGATTGTTTAGCTCAAGGTGTTCAATATTACACTGAATCTTTATCTATCTCTGCAGAAAGACAAATGGCTCAGCGTAAGCTAGAAGATTGGAATTCTTTGTTGGAAGACTTTGTAGACAACCCTACTTCTAGTGCTAATCACTTAGTCTTTGGAATGAATAAAGACCAAAGAGATAAGGCTAGAGGTCTAGAAGGTGGAAAGTCAGTCCACACCTGGTTTTGAGCGATCAGTTATATATACAGGGGAGAGAAGGGTGGACTCGCCCCTCAAAGAGGAAGACATATCTACTTCGTAGACACTCTTCCTCTTTATACTTATCTCGACAGAGGTTTCGAGATACTTATAACACCACTCAACACATACGCTAACTAACGTAATACGTATATCATATATATTATATGTCTAAAGTAACTCTAGTTCATTCCACTAAAGATGGTGATGAATTGATAGCCTATATGGCTAGAGTCTCTAACCCTACTAATCAAAACAATAAAGATAGTCACAAGCTGATTAACTATCTAGTTAAACATAAACACTGGTCCCCCTTTGAGATGGTGAATATGTGTGTAGAAATAAATACAACTAGGTCTATATCTGCTCAGATACTTAGACACAGATCCTTTAGCTTTCAAGAGTTTAGTCAACGGTATTCCAGTGTAGAAGAATTAGAACTTCCTTCACCCCCTGACCTGAGACTTCAAGACCTTGCAAATAGACAAAATAGTATTGAAGCTGATGAGATAGATACTATTAACTGGCAAGCGTCTATTCAACTTCATTATGCTAAGTGCTATAAGCTTTATAAGAACTTACTTAAAGAAGGTATAGCTAAAGAGTGTGCTAGAGATGTCTTACCTATGGGTTCTCCTACACGTCTTTATATGAATGGTACGTTGAGATCTTGGATCCATTACTGTGACCTAAGAACAGATAAAGGTACTCAGAAAGAACATAGAAATATTGCAGAAGCTTGTAAACAATTAATTAAAACTCAATTCCCACTTACCTATGAAGTTATTTCTTGATACAGCTGTTGTGACCTTTATAGAAGATAGATTGTCTTCTGGTCTTATAGCAGGTGTTACTACTAACCCTACACTTATTAGAAAGAGTGGGAGAGATCCTTGGACGGTCTACAGAGATATTATTGAATTAGGTGTTGACGACCTCAGTATTGAAGTTATGGGTGATACGTCTAAAGAGTTGATAGAAAGAGGTATGAATGTTTATGAGAACTACGGCAATGTAGCTACAGTTAAACTACCTTGTACGATGCAAGGGGTTAAAGCGTGTAAGCATTTGTCGGATATTGGTGTTAGAGTCAATATGACCTTAGTGTTTAGTACTAGTCAAGCTGTTTTGTGTGCTTTGGCTGGTGCTGCCTATGTGTCTCCTTTTATTGGAAGGATGGATGATAATAGTCTTGATGGTATTAAGTTAGTTAATGATATTTCTAATATCTTTGCTGCTAAAGAGGTTAAGACTAAGGTATTAGCTGCATCTTTAAGAGATTCTCAGTCAGTAGGTGTTGCATTTGGGGTTGGTGCTGATATATGTACTATTCCTCCTAATGTCTTTGATGATATGGCAACACATGTACTGACAGATAAGGGATTAGAGCAATTCACCCTTGACTTTATGGCATAAATTTCTGAAGCCTATTAACGAGTGTACAAGGACCAAAATACCCCCGCATGGGGGGTCGCGGGCGCGGATATGTTGTCACCAGATACTTAATCTGGTGCTATTCACTGGGATATAACCAACTAACGCGGGCGGGCGCGTCACACCCAGGCGCGGTAGTTGGTATCGCGTGGGTATCTCAAGCTCTCGCGATCTGTCGGGTCAGCATCTCAACACAATAGCTAGACACCAGTCACTCACTGTGATAATAGATCGA
>CETY01070291.1_pt1 | contig 21362 bp, 16 predicted proteins | sample 361551 | NCBI WGS metagenome assembly CETY01 (sample SAMEA2623135, study PRJEB7988) | marine metagenome | biome: marine biome (ENVO:00000447); feature: deep chlorophyll maximum layer (ENVO:xxxxxxxx); material: "saline water (ENVO:00002010), including plankton (ENVO:xxxxxxxx)" | depth 45 m | reverse complement strand
GGTCGATATCGGCGAATTAGGACCCGACGTCGACGTAACCGGCGGTGGGGCCGCCCTCCAACTCTACGCGGTAAACAGCCTTAAACTTCGGCAGGGCGGTGGATCCAGCCAGCACCTTTACTTAGGAAGGAACACCGGCGGCTCTGTGTTTGTTGACGCGGGCCACGAGAGAAGGATTCAATTCAGGGTGGCGTACGACGCGGCTGGGAATCTCACGAGCGTGTTAAACATTCGGCATGCAGGTTTGTTTGCGTCGGCGGGGGATGGCACAAACACGACGGGAGGATATAGCGGCGCACCAGCCCTCATTTCCAGCGACGGTTCAATTTCGGCTGGGATGGGCAAAGACATGACGGTTACGAGGGGCTGGACGGGCTCGGGCGCTGTGGGGAGCGAGGGCTCGTACTCAGGCGGGTTACTTTTTAAGGACGTCTATGTTCACGCCACCGGGCAAGCCCCGACGACCAAAATCCACGGCAAGATCTATGCGTACGGATCCAACCCCCAGCAGACGACCTACAAACACCTCATGATCCAGGCTGGCGACGGCACCAGCGGAAGCTCCGGCTCTGGCTATATTTATCTGAAATGCGGGTCGGTATCCTCGAAGATCGTTTTCCGCTCCCAGCAGCAGCCCAATATCATCAAATTTAGTTCCACGAGCAGCTCCCCGTACTATGCGAGGGCCGAGGGATACTCGTCGTCGGGGGGGCCCAGTGCTGGCAACTTCCCAACAACCCATACCTTCATGCAGGACGGCCCCTACCCGGGCTGGAACTATTTCTACTACGACGGTGGCCTATCTTCAGCACCCGGCAAAGACATTGAGCTAACAAGTAACCAGTGGGCCGACTTCACGCAGGCCCCCTCGTCCAGCACCTGGGAGACTGATATTGGCGGGGCCTGGACGGAAGATACAGGGGGTAAGTCGGGGGGCGGCGTGCTAAGATTTTACAATAAGCGGTGGGGGCGCACCAATACGACGTCTCCAAACAATGGTTACACCGGGACGGTCTACGACCCACACGAATGTGCTTCAATAGGTCTCACGGGTTGGAGCGACGACGGCCACACGCAGGCTGATGGTCCCCATCTCAAATTGAAGACCGTGCAGGGAGGAGTCCCGGGCTACAAGGGGGGCAACATCATCCTCGAGCCAGCGGAGGGCGAGAAAGGCGGGGACGTACAAATTTCAGACGGAACCACGGAAAGAAGCGTCTTCAACTCCAAAGCCGAATTGTATGGCACCGCACTCCCTCAGGGACAGGCGATGATATGTATCGGTGCTGCCGTTGCGTGGACGCCCGTCAACAGGTGGTCCAACTCAATCCAGTCCGGGTCCAACGCCCCGTGGGGGCATGGTGGTGATGGTGGGGGTGAGCTCTGGCCCAGATACTTCAACGAAGACTACACCTGGGGCTACAACTACGACGAGGTAACCGAAGGAGAGCAAGGGCACAAGGATTGCCAGAAGTACGGCGGCCAGTTTCCGAACGCGTTCACGATGTATCACGCCTCCCCGTACACGCTGCAGGCATATAAGATGGTGCCGGAGTATGCAAACAGGTGGATAAACATGCACGGTGCGAGGCCAGTCGAGGACGGCGCACTCAGGAACGTAGAGTATGGGGTAAAGTATACAATACCACATGGTTACACAGCGATTATAGTATATTTAGAAACGATGCCCCTCACCCCGATAGGTTCAAATAAAGAATCCAGTGTCTACGCGAGAGCCACGCGCTCATCCGAACAAAACCACACCGTCGACCCCGACTACCCCAACGATAACGATTGGGGGGATCCGGAGATCGACAGCAACCCGAAGATCTCGCCCGTCCGGCACGGGGAGGCTATCTACACGCACGGCGAAACGGGCTGGGCAGACACAAGCGCCGGCCAGCATAAGACCGTGCCCTATACAATCGTCAACGAAGGCACGTTCGGCACCGGCACCTCATACAATGGGCACACCGGGGGCTCGATCTTCCTGCAGGACCACGGAGATAGGAGCGACATCGATGAATACTACCGCGGGCTGAGAATCATCGTCCGCGGGCCGTATACATACGGGTGGCCAACAACGAACTCCAACCTCGCGGGGAAATATGCGGGCGGCACTGCCACCGCGCCGGGGGACGGCGGCGTGGTCTACAAAATAACGTCCTACAACTCGTCAACTAGGGAAATTACGGTGGATGCCACATGGCACAACGCGGGCAACAGCTCGGGAGTAACGTTTTCAGCCGGGACCGCGTACACGATCACGCTCACCCAGCAGCAAATAGAGACGCGGATAGGGCGAGGGAGGGCGTGGATCACAGGGGAGTGGAGCACGCGAAAGCCACAGCACGCCCGTGGGGGGAACAACAACTCCAACGCGTACGGCGATGACCCCGCGGCGATGGGGAATGCGGGGGATGTGAGGGACGGCCCCTCGGACTACGCGTGCTTCCTAGGACGAATAAGAAATTCGGACGCGGGTACGACGACACTTGGCGGCAGATCCACCTCCCTCAGTGGCTACATCACTGCGTACCCGTTCTACGGTGAGCCCGGCTCAACTCACTACGCAAAACTGGAGATGGCCAGCGGAGGGGAGTCTGACACGAACGGCAACTTCGCCGACTTCAAATATTACCATGCTAAGACATCGAACTGGAACATGGGCACCGGGGCCGACTCGGAGTATCTGAATAGCACTGCTAACACCGTGCCAAAACCCTCTCAAAACAAGGACCTGCTCACGCTGAACGCTTCGCAAACTGACAACACAGACAGACTGAAATACGCCCAAAACGGTATATGCAAGATGTTCGTATACGCATGTAGGACTGGTTAACAAAATAAAATATATAAAAAATAAATATATAAAAATAAAATTTATATATATATAAAATATAATATGGATAGCGGTGGTTATAAAGTAGAATATAATAATTTTAAAAGCATTGATGAATTAAACGAGGTTTGTAATGGTAGGATGTATATACTTCATGACCAAGAGGATACTCCTTTTAACCTTAAAGTGGCTTTATCAGTTATTCGTGATACTAGGCTTACATTATTAAAACAATCAGATAAATATTTTTCACTATCTGATTACCCGATAACAGAAGAAAAGAAAGAAGAATGGAAAATATATAGGCAAACTTTAAGAGACATGCCAGAGGGTATTACAGAAGGAGGGTTTCTAATCTTTGATCATAATGGATATAATTATTTATTTAAAGAAGGTTTTTCGTGGCCACTACCACCTTCTCCTTAACTTGAATACAATAAACCCCCAAATCCATTCATTATTCTTAATATATTATAATTCAATGCATACACAGAGATTGTATAACCAGGTTCTAAATCACCCGTGAATTCTAAGGAAGCACTATCTATTTTTGAAAAATTACAAGCGCCCGATGGTTGAAACTCATTCGGTTTTAATGCAAATGAATACATATAAATATTTTTTTCAGGAATTTTATAACCTACTTCATGAGGTTGTATTGTTCTGTAATAAATCGCATCTCTAAGTGATGTTCGATCTAAACCATTAATAATAATTTTTGCTTGTTCAAAATGTTCATATTTTTTTATCGAATTCAAATAGGAGGGATTATTTGTTGTGTGTGTTCTGTAATTTAAGAAATCATTTCTATTGACCCAAGGAACTTCTGTGGTAATTGGTTTTATATTCATCGAATTATCTATTTTACTATAATCATTTACTGCTGTATTAGCGATTTTATTTTGTATGACCCAATACAACGCTTTGACTGAATGATTAAATGGAATATGTAATCGTTTCTTAAAATTATCACTTATCTCTTGAACTTGTTCTATTAAATATTCATGACCCGACTTCGCAAATCGTTTTCTTTCATCTGAATCTAAATAAATATAATTACACCATAATTTAATTTTGGAAGGTAGAGGTTCATCAGAGTTAGAACTTTCTTGATGGAGAGCTGAAATGTCCTGCACTACACCCTCAATTACATGTTGTTTTGTATTTATGATATGTTTTATCGAACGGAAATTGAACTTTACATTAACCGAATGATATTGAAGCGCAATTAAGGGTAATGCCTGAGAAATATCCCTACAAAACCAAAATTTCAAAGGCACAAACATTTTAAGTCTTTGGGGTTTTTTATATGTTAAAATCGTACCGATATCATTTTTATTGATTAAATATCCTTCTTCTGAATGAATATCTGCTAATTCTGTATGGATATCATACCATTTTCCTGTATGTTTATCAATTGATTCGCTACCAATAATCAATTCAACATCCTTCAAGAAAGCATAAGCAGTTGTATTTGTATAGGCACAATAACCGTTTGTATTCACATTTCTTATATCTTGTTCGGGTAGCTCTATCTCTAAATGCATTTTATGTAGAAGATCACCATGTCTTCCAATTTCATAATTCGCAGAAAATTCCTTATTTGTTATACTTGATATTGAATGCTGTTCAATACATTCAATCGCAAAGTTTGTATGCCTCCTATGAACTGATTTAAAATAAGAAAATTCAGGATTACCAGTTAAATGGATATCTTGACCACCATAAGCTACTAATTGTATTAATCCTCCTCCCATTCTATAATATAATTAATTACTATATAATATTATATTTTAAATACTAAAAATAACAGATATAAAATAACAGATTAGAATAACAGATATATGAAATCATCTTAAAAAATCAAATGAGATACGGAAAATATACTCATCAAATGTCCTCTCAAAATAAATATCTCTTAATTGAGTCGTATCTTCTATTAATTCTTGATCTACAAAATAGTTCGGTAGTTTCATGTTATCAAGATAATCAACAATTGAGAACTTATTGACCTCTAATGAAAATCCAAAACTTTTAAAATATTGATTCATCAAATGAATGTCTTCTGATTGAAGTTCTAAAATATTCACTTGTCCATTCGATCCAAATATATATTTTAAACCACCTGTAAAGATCATTAATAATTCTTGAAAGATGTGTAATCCTATTTTTGTATTGTCCGGACATGGATCCAATTCTAACTTTATACTCCCTTCATCTTTTGGAGCATTTGAGAAAATAAAATGAATAAAATCATCTCCTGAACCTTTCACATATTCTGTTTCATCATTTTCCATTTTTTCTATTTATTTTATTTTATTATACTTTATATCCTATAATTTAATAACTAAACGAACTTAATGATTGAGTATAAGGATTTTTTTTGAATGGATTTAATAAGTTTGGATCAATTCGTTCTGATATATTATAATCCGGTTTGTCACTCATTGTTGTTAACTCACAAGTTTGATCTTCTGGGATCTCTTGGTATACCTTTGTTAACCCATTTTCTCTATGATTTATATAATCAGTATCTAATTTCTTAATATCCATATTAGTATGTTCGGCTCCATTAACAACCTTAGTGTTATTTAATGTGGGGGCTCTTCCTTGGGAAATGATCTCTTTATTCGGATTTGTTTCTGCGTTCATATAATTGTTCTTTGACATATCACCCAGAACAGCACCACCCGCAATACCGGTATGTTCAAATAATGTGGTATCCTTAACAGTTAATTCGGGTGATTCATATCCTAATTCTGATTTATGATAACCACCATGGATATTTCCATTATTCTTTGAATGGATTGTCGTCTGTTTCTTAGTGATACGAACATCATCGTTTAATCTATCTGTGGAATGAATCACTGTGTTCCCTATATTTCCATTATTCTTCGTATTGATCGTTGTCTCTTTAATTGTCCCCTTTAATTTATCTTGTAGACCTAACGTTTGATGACTATTCCCTTTCAAATTACTATCATATGTCCTTAGTTCAGTTACTTCTCTTTCATTGGGTAGTGCACGATATCCCTGTTTTTGTAGTTCTAATCCTGAACCTTCAACCTGAATACCAGCATTGCGAATAGTATCCGACCCCAATTGAACTTTAAGGGGTTTGCGGTAATTACTTCTTTGTTGGTGACCTTCTTTAATAGCTGGTGCAGCTGCACCAAGAGGTTGATTATTAAACTTCGCTCTGAATGTATCTTTTACTAATTCTTCGGGTCTTTCCGATTTTTCCAAATAAGCACCGTTTGTTACAAACCATTTATCGGGTGTATTTTTATAAAACTTATCTGGGTGATGTTGATATACAATTCCTTCTAATCCTCTTTCCTCTTTCTGACTCTTACCTGAAACAGTCCTTCCACCATAAGTAACCTTTTGATCTGCTTCGGATCTTAAATTATCAATATTGTATTTTTGTGAAATCATATCTTTAATTTCATTGTTTAAATCCGCTTTTTCATCAATCGGAGCTACTTGTACTTGTTCAAAAGGTAATTCATTTGTTTTTAATGTACTCTCAACATATCTTGATTTATCTCCTATGTATTCTCCGAAATGATTCCCATGAATATTTTCTTTTTCAAGTTTAAAGAAGTTAGGGACTTCTTTTTTCTGTTTATGAAATCCATCATTACCTTGATGGACATTTAACTTTCTTGAATCATCGAGATTCAGGGATGCAGGGGCGTGACTAAAAAAAGGCTCCATTGTTATCCCTTGATCATTCATCATAAAGTCTTCTTTATTAATGAAACCTCCCGCAGCTGTACTGTATGTCATTTGATTTAAATCTTCCTTTATTTTAGATAAGTTTGTTTCTTCGAGATCCTTGGAACCCATACGATTTATATTCTGATGATTAATAACAGATGAATCCTCTTTTTGTGATTCTTGAAATCTTCCTTCTGCAAGAGAACGGACATGGTTATCAACGTCTTCATAAAATGATGAATCGTAAACATTATTACCATTCGGTACAATTATGTCTTTGTTTACATTGGTATTGATAGGTTCCTTATTTTCATTTGTCGTATTCACAAGGTGTCCGAGACCAACAAGTCCCATTAATATTGCCGCTTCCATTTAATACTATAATATATATAAAATTATTATTATTTATCGTAAATGATTTATTGTTTTTAATATTTCTGGGGGGATTGTTTCTTTTGAAAAAATACTAATCATGGTATTGTCTTTGAAATATCCTACTAATTTAAAATGATAACCATTCTCATACAAAAGAATGATTGTCTGCAAATTATCATTGTATTCAAAGAATAAAGGATAATTATAGTATTCATTTGTTATTTCGTTACTATTTAGTACGATGAAGTTAATATTTAATAAATCTTTTAATAAGTTCAATAATAAAAAATCACCCCAATATTCATTCCCTCCTATTCTTATTTTCTCCTTAAAATCATCAAAATTAATTAATTCAGGGTCCCAATCTTCGTTAAATTCTCCATTCTCTTTCGATATTTGATAAACTTCAATAATCTTATGAAATATATCCTGAGTAACATAGGATGATAATTCACTTCTTAATGATTTAGAATCATAAGTAAGATTCATACGGTCTTCACTATTTAATGCATAACTGATACAGTCAAACATGCAATCACCATTTCCACCACAATCTAAACATCCAAACAATGAATTTTTTACTTTATGTTCACAAACCTTATTCAATTGAATAATCCATTGTTTATTTAATTTTTCCCATCCATATTCATTTAGTAAATGGTGCCAATTATTATTCTGAATCATTCTTGACTTCCCATTCTCACTTTCATAAAAAAATTTAGTGTCTTTTATAAATACTTTATCTGTTAAATAAAATAAGTTCTCCATTACTATATGTATTGAATAAATTGTCTTTAATTAGGATTTAGATACTTCCATCTTTAATAGAACTTACACGATTTTTGAACTTTACGAACAACTTTACGAATCTTTTCCCAATCTTCGGTATCTTTTTCAGAATATTCAATTGTAAATCTCTTATTTAATGAAGAACTAAAATACCAAATTAATTTACGAATTCGTTCTTCGCCCATGTTCGGTATATGACTTTGTACTTGTCGGGGAACTGAACGATTGCAATGAAAATCGTTAGCTTGATACACCCATTCCGAATATTTTAACTGATCCATACCTAACTTAATGTATTGAATTTTATCTCTCTTCACAGAGATATTCTTTTGAATAATTTCTTGAATGTAATATTCTATCATATTCATATCTCCCTTCATTCCACCATAAGCTTTACGAAAACGTAATGAATACAGTGTGTTTCTATCCTCTTTTTGTTGGCTTAGATCGATTTCTTCTCTATCTGTATTGAAGTAGTTTGTTTTCATTGGTTCATTTGATAAATAATAAACAACACCCAATAACCATTTCACCATTTCCCATTTTAGCTGAAATCCTTTTGTTACAGCAATCATTAACCAAACAATAACACCGATTGATTCATGAATTGTTACATCTTCAAGCATTATAATTGGAAGTCTTCTTAAAAAGGAACTACAATCCAGATCTAAGAAATGTTTTGCGGTTTGAACCGATTTTACATCGTCCATTCTTCGGATACATTTTTGAAGATGAGAAGATAAATATTGATTTTTGGAATAGATTAATTTCGGTGGTGGATAATAAGTATTCATTTTTGGATGAATTGTACCACAAATTGTAAATGTCTCTTTTTTGATCCGAAAAGAACCTTCAAAATTACAATTGTCGGGTTTTTTATCAGAAAATATAACTTGTTCAGGTCTTTTACCTGTCCATATCAGGTGAAAGAACATCATTTAAAATAAAATTAAGAAAATAAATGCAATCAAATTTAAGAACATCCTTTGTAATTATCAACTAAGGATAAATGTGTATTTGTTCCGAGACGATCAAAGTTTTCAATAACATTTTCCTGAGGATTCAAATACAAATTAATCCAACGATTCTTTGTTTGACCTTTTAATGCTAATGGGGGACTTGAAAGCAATGAACTTTCTTGATGGAATAATCCATCTCTTAAATGAATAAAATCATACTCTCTTTTTTGAGCTCCTAACCATTTTCCTTGGGGATCTTTTGTTAATTTCCTTTCCAGATTTTGAAGGTCAGACTCAATATCCTGTAAGTTGTTCTTATCCACGGAAGCACCACTTTTCTGTATAATGGTTGTTGGAGCCCAAGGATATACCTCGGCTGTTTGGAAACTATTTGTCTGGTATAAACCAGGGCCCACAGAACGGTGAATCGCATCTGATTCTTGATAATTCTCTGTTGTTTTTGACATTATATAATATACTTTATTTTTTTTCTTGACACCGTTTCATATATTCTAAATTACGGACAATTTGCCTTGAAGGAAGACCTCCACGGACCCATGAATCCATGGAATCCTCAGGAATAATAGTTTGGGGATTCTGAACTTCCTTTTCAAGTCTCTCAATCATTGGTGTAATCGATAAATCATATGTTGATGATCCAGATAGGACATTGCAAGATCGGCTAATCTTTGTACTATCGCTATCACGAATAATTGACTCAACATCAACATTGTATGAGCCTTTGCCAAAGAAACCTTGATTTGTTAAATTATTTAATTGATTAATATATCTTTTATTTGTTGATTCTTTGAATCTCAAATCACTATCCTTTTCAACTAAACATCCAGATTCACCAATCCAACCTTTACCTCCTGTAAAATTAACACTCGGCTGACTTAATTGAAGTTCCCTCGCCGTTTCTAATCCACAATCGCAACCATACATATTGTCTAAGATATAATTTCCCGACCCTTCGGATTGTTTAATCTCCATGTTAACAACCGCTGGATCAGAGTTTAAAGAAGAACGATTATCTAATGATAGTTTATCTTTGACTTCATTTTCTGAACATTTTTGAAGCTGCTGTACAGGGACATCGGATAAAAGACCTCCATGGTAGCCATTTATTTGAACATTATTTGATTCAACTTCTGTCATTTATATAATGAAAATATATTTTATTTTTCAAAAACAATAATTATTTCTTAAAATTATGGATTATGAGGTCCGGAAGACCCTGGCCCCCCCTGACCCATTCTACCTGGCCCCCCTTCAATATTCGCAAAACACTGAACTTTATTCCCTTCCTTACAAGTCGGGGGAGTCTGATACAACCACTTTGTAAACGCTTCTTGATCATTTGGAATAGAACCTCCTGGAACCGTGTAAAATTGTCTTTGAGAATTATTCTTTCCAAAGATATCATTTGCATCTCTGTATAAATCATTATTAAACTTAGTGTCTATATCTTTTTGTAAACCTTTGTTATTGTAGGAAGTGCATGAGCGTTCATCAGGATTAACTGTTGTTTGTAATGGATTCATAAAAGGATTTTCAGCAGTTGGAACCCGACACGATTCAGATAGAGAATTAATATCATTTTCCATATTCTGAATTTCATTCATTTGTAATTTGTGCGTTGATTCCGTAATTTGAGTTTTCGAATGGTTCTTATTTAAAACAACACTTAATGCCCCAACAACAATTGGAATGATGAAAATATTCGTATCTCTATTAACGAAGAACATGATGGAAGAATAATAAATAGATAGTCTGACTAAACTATTTAATTTACGATTAAAGTCGAACTTCTTATTCGGTATTATTTCAAATAAGTAATCCCCTTTGTATAAAATAGATACATCGTTGATCCATAAAGGCGTCATATTATTATATTATAATATTATAATTAAAAAAAAAAAATTATTCCTCTTTATTTTTACTCTTTCTTTCTTCAAGCTTTTTTTGTAATTGAATTCTCTTCGCAGAAGCACTATGATTCTTTCCAGGCGAAACATTTATATTTTTAACCTCTTCTTGATTAAACATTTGACTCTGCATTCCCATCATTGTATTAAATAAAGGATTATCTTTCATTGTTCCACATATCTTAGAAGCCTCTTCCATTAATTCTTGATTGTTCTCACTATCATTTAATTTTCCACTAATCGTTTGCATGATATTCATCATGTTTCCACCATTAAATAATTGCTCAATACCACCATCTTCTGAAAGCATACTATCAATATCTAATTCACTTGTTATTTCTTGGGCAATTTTTCCAATACTTGTATTTTGGAACATATCATCCAATTGACTTAAATCACTGTGTTCATTCTCTTCTAATTTAGAATCAACTTCATTCATAGATTTATTTAATTTCTTTAATTTCTTCATGTTTTGAAGTGTGTTTTTATCAGTTACTTTTTCTTTTGATTCAATTGATTTAATTACATCGTTCATTTTGTCACTTGATTCAAGATTAATCGTATACATACAAAATGTTTGTAAATATTTCCATACACTTTCTTTATTCTGTTTCGTAATGTTCTTTGAATTCCACAATAATTTAAAAGAAACATTTGTTAATAAAATCGGATCCTTATCAAATATAGAAAACTCGTTTTCAACTATTTGCTCACTAATCTTATTCACATTATTTAAAAAACCATTCAATTCATCATGAATGACATTTTTTTCTTCTCCTTCAAAATAAGTATCATAGAGTCTTTCTTTATATTCCGGGAATACTTTAATAATATCCTCTATAAAAGATACAAAAACCGCATTAATTTTATCCGTCATTTATACTTTATCTTTATTTTATTTTTACGCAATTAACGGACAGGGGGTCTTCCTGGCATCATTGAGCCTCTTTCTGCAAGCAATTTTTCATAATCACTATCAAAATTATCGGATTTCTTCCCTCCCCCAGCATATCCATCATTCTTAACATCTAAGTTCGGAGAATTATCGTCCAATGGAGACAAATTCGTAATGTCGTTCATATCATCATCGTTTAATGATGAAAAACCTAAACACATCCCACTGCTACAATATCCGGATAATTCACCATCCTCTTTTTTGTCATCCGGTTGCTGAGCTTGTTGCTGAGCTTGTTGGTGATCTTGTTGGTGACCTTGTTGGTGACCTTGTTGTTTCGATTCTTCTAACATTTTAAATATTTGATTCATATTAAACAACTTACCTTCTGATACCATTGTGGGTACTGTTTTAATTATGTTTGGAAAAGGTTCATCATCGATGGATACGATTTTTATTGCACCCTTTAAATCAGGGCGGTCTTTTATTTCAACTAATAATTTCATTGAATAAGGACATCGTTTACTAATATATATTGTAGTGCTCATTTATTGTTGATATTGATAATAAAAATGATAATTTAACATAATTCATTGCTTAAAAATTTGATTTAAAATATTATTTATTATAAAATACAAAATGAACACTGAGATAACAATTCAATTAAATGATGGATCCTCAGAAGATAAAATATCTTTCGATATTAAAGGATCCGCAGAAAAAGGTCTTCATGTAAGTATTGTCAATTCATTAAGAAGAACACTGTTATCTGCTATTCCAACAATTGCCTTTAAAACAGAAATGGACGATTCAGATTTAATTATCAAAAAGAATACAACACCACTCCATAATGAATTTCTATTGCATCGTATTTCAATGATTCCACTTTACTTAGATCCAAGTGAATGGAACAAAAACTATATGTTTCATTTAAATGTTTCGAGTAAAGATGGAGAACCGATCCAAAGAGTAACAACAAAAGACTTTGTAATTTATCCCTTAAAGAAAGATATTGATGTAAGTTCCATTACCTCTATTACAATGGACAATTACGATCTTCAAAGTCCATTGTCCGATAAAAAGAAAAAAGAAATATTAAGACCCTTTTCATGGAAACAGAAAGATGAATACATCACAATTACAGAACTTAAATCAACTAATGAAAAACAAGAATTAGAATTGTACGGTGTTCCGCGTATTGGTGTTGCATATGAAAATGCAAGGTGGCAAGCCGTTTCTAAATCGGCTTATACTTTTAAAAAGAATCCTGAACTCTTTAAACAAGCTTTGAAAGAAAAAATAGAAATCAATGAAGTCCCGGAATCCGAATGGGAACAATACAAAAAAGAACTTGAAATTAGCGAATCAGAAAGATACTTTCACCGTGATGATAATTGTCTTCCCTATTGGTATGAATTCGCTATTGATGCAGTTCATTTCAATACTTCAAAACAACTCTTTATCCAAGCAAACCGCATTCTGATTGAACAACTTGAAATATTCAAGGAAGAACTCCCCAAATTAACTACCGAAGAAGATTCAATCATGGAAATTAGCTCAAATAATGATGAGACTATTTATAAATTACACATTCAAGGATTTGATGATACAATTGGATCTGTAATTCAGTCCTATGTATCAAATACAATCAAAGATGATTCTATCTTTTCACTATTCGGTTATGATAAAGATCACCCTCTTGAAGATAAAATCCATTACGTTATTTCATTTAATCCGCAAAATAAAAAAATCTTTGAATCATCCAAACAACAAAAAATTACAACCCTCCTTCAAAGCTTAGAAGAAGTATGTAATTCACTGATTAATATTTATGATTCAATCGCCATAGAAGCCGAAGGTTCATTATAAATATTTCTGAATAAAAAGCAACCTTCTTCCATCAATTGTATCTATGTATTGATTCACTCTTTCACGTGTTATCTTTTTTTTATCCGTTTGATAAATAGTATGGATCTCATGTAACAGAGGTTTTAACGAATATTGAATATCTTTAAGAGAACCTCCTTTTCGTATAAATATCTTCACATAATTTTCATAAGTTAAATCTTTAATATTCATGACAATTTCATTAAAACTATCAAACTCGTAACGATCTTCTGGGAAAAAAACCAAATACTTGGATAACTGATCCTTCTGCTTTAATGAAATATAATTCATAAACCGATTATTATGATTCATTTTTAAACCCTTAACATACTCATAATTTGGATTAATCCAATTAATACGTGTCGTATCCGTCTTACATGTGATTCCTTTGATTGAAAAATATAAATCTGGATTCTCATAATACTTCAATTCCTCTTTACTTATATTCTCGATGGTTTGAATGTTTGAAATCTTAGGTAAAGAATGAACTTTTTCAATCGTGTCCCCCATTGTATACGATTCAACTAGATACAACGCATTTTCATCAACAGGACAAACAATCCTATTTTTTTTATGTTGAAGAACAAATGAATAACAATTTCCAGGATCTAATTCATCATACCATTTGTCACCATTTACATCATGAAACATTGTTAAAAATGGGATTTTTCCGTCCCAACTGTTCTTTCCACCAATACCACTCCGTGTAGATATCATCCACTTATCTTTATGATAAAACATATTAATCATTGTTCCATCAATCAAAGGCTGAAATACCATGGTTTCGGGATAATCGTCCAATGCATGAATATCTACTTCTCTATCAGCTTTTAAAGGAGGAACACATACTAACCGTTTCGTCCCAAGATGAACAACCGCTCCGCGACAATACCTTAACCACGGGTGTTGTTGAAAATCATAATTTACATTTCTCTTTAATTTTAGAATCACTAATTCCAATTCAGTATATTTATGGACATATACATTCTTTTTCTTGAATTCGTGGATAAAATTGTCCGTATGATTTGTAATAAATTGTTGTAGCTCCATTGTCTAATATTTAGTTAGTTCTAATTTTTTAAATATTAATTAAATATATATAAGTGTAAGAATGGAAGATCAATCCAAAACAAAAGAACCACTTATACAAGGGAAAAATGTGTCATTCTATCCAGAAGAAGAAGAACTACCTGAACCCTTCCTTCCCAATGAAGAAATAACAAATGAATTTATTGGAGAAGAAGGCGTTGACGAAGATTTTATCATTGATCTAGTAAATGATGACGATGAGAAACACGAATTAAAAAATGAAAAGTTTATTTTTCAAGGATCATTCCGTGAAGATGATATTCTTATACTTATCTTTGAAGAAGATGAACAATTCTTTGATAAATTAGTTACAATTGAAGAAGTGAAAGAAGAAACCATTCTCATTAAAGACGAAGAAGAAAATTCCCTTATACTTCAACTTGATGAAGAGAATAATATTATAACTCAATCCGAAGATTATAAGATTATTGATATCGAAAAAGTTCAGGAATTTAATTTAAATGAACTCAATCAAGAATCCTTTGAAATTCAAGATTATCCCGAAATTGAAATTGAAGTCACTGAGAAAAAAGAAAAACACTATACATTCCAAGAAAGAAAAGAAGATTTTATCACTGAAATGATCCATGTTTTCCAAGCTTATGACAATAAGTTTATTAAAAATCAACTAAGTGATGTAGCTGAGGAATACGTCCAAATGATTCAAGAAAGCGATGGCCGTGAAAAACAATCCTATTTCCCATTTGTCAATGATATGATTGAAAGAGATGTTTATCAGTTTCCACCATGGATTATTCCAATTGTAAATAATCAGAAGAAATTATATCGTGAAGAAGGTGAAAATATGGAAGATACAGACGATATCGCAAACTCCATATTTCTAACAGAATTAGACGAAAAAATAGATCTGAATGAAAACGATTCACATAATTACCGTAACTATATGAAATCTCTTAATAAATTCAAACCCTACAATCAACAGCAATCGCTCAATATTCACTATGATGGTTTATATTTCCGTAATTGTTCAAATGAATCCCCATGTTCGTCATTACTACTTAATCCCTATGAAATAGACCTCATACATACTCGTAAGTCTTTAATTATTCCAAATACTATTGATTCTGTCACTGAGTTTGAAACAGTGGTCCCCAAAGAACAAGTTTCAATAATAGGATTCCATACAATCCCTTACTCTCTGTACAATCAAACTCTGCGACTCGATGGTAATTTAGATCTGAAAGAATTATGTGAACCACCATTGAACGAATATACATCAATAAGTGATCACAAATATTCTCCATCACCATTTACAAAACAATTTCAGAATTATCCACAGAAATATTCACATGTAATCGGTGAAGAAACCGAGAAAGACGATACGTGGTTCAACGGTATCCATACTTATCATTTTAATTCTTCTATTGACAATAAAGATAAAATAGGTGAAGTTCTCAGTAAATGTCTCCCTTCTACATTCGATATACTCCATACATATCCAGAAGAAGTTCAAAAGAAAATATTCAACCATAACGATATTTCAAAATTACTCTCACCCTACGGAATCAATTATCATTCAATGAATGTTGAGGAAAGAGCCAAAATAAACAAAACAATTCAACAGAATATTAAGAATTATCAAGATAATTATCCAAAACCAACTGTCCACACAAAACAAAAATCAACACCGAAGTTATTGTCATTGAATGAAAAGATTCAATTCAGTAAAGACTATATCGCTTCATTAATTATTGATAAAAAACGAAACGAATACTATCAAAGATTTATTCAACTATTTTCAAGAAAAGCTGTTAGTTCCCTTGGTGAAGATGAACGCTTTTTATATGTGAAAGACAGCGACGAACGTTTATTATGTACTCATTACCTATACAGTACAAAGTCTCATAATAACCCTGAATTATTTCAAACAATGAAGAGTAAATATGGTTGTCCAGAGAAAGATGGAATCATCTATTGTAAGGTTTGCGGTGAATACCTTTGTCATGGAGATTTCTCTATATTAGAAGGTTTCGGTGGAGACGGACGATCCCAGATTCAAAATAGTCGTGAAGTCTTAGAAGAGGACGATCCAAATATAGAATTATTAAATGATAAGGAAGATTCAATTAAAAAGATCATCTTTCAACTTAGTAATGCATTAGGAATACAATTAACGAATTTTGATCATAAAAAAATGATAGATTATATTCTATCCGTTGAAAATGACCATATCACCGATACTCGTTATGGAAAAGAAAATGCGATCAAACACCACCCTCTTTATATTAAGATCAAAAATAAATACAAAACATACAAAGGAACTAAAAAACAACAGAAGAAAGAATTTACATCTGAATTAAAACCTTTGAAAGAATACGTTACAAATTGCAATGAAATGCTTATGGTTACATTTTTATTATTATTTTACCTCCAAACATCTATACCCCCATATCAGGTAAAATCAAGGGAATATTTGTATTTATGGGAATCGTTCAATAATGAAGACGGAACTTGGGATCAAGTTAAGAATACTATCCATGATTTAATTTCCATGAATACAATTGATAAAGTAATTGTTATTTTAAAAACTATATCCCATAAAAATCAAAGAAATCCCTTCTGGAAAAACATCAATTCTTTCTTAACCGAATCAGAACAATCAAAAGAAATGAATACACTCGCTGATCAATTTATATTCACATCCGCATATATTCTAAGAGATTCAAATATCCGTAATCAATTAAAAAACTATTTTCATTTTAAGAATGAAGCGGATTCTATTTATCTGAATGAGTATTGGTCTTCTTTTAAACCTTCACCAAATAATACTCTTGTAATGTCCATTAACCAAAAGATTCAAGAACAATTAAAAACAGATTTACCGAAAAACTTACTGAAAAACGGATCTACAACCCTTTATGAAAATATTTCAACAATTCAAAGTATCGATAGAGCCCAAGATACCCCATTCTATCAAACATTTAACATACCTTATTCAGAAATATTAAAGAATGAATCCTATAAAAGATTGTATGATTATTCAGTTCATCTTCACGGGACAAGTCCATCAATACCTTTATTAAACTTATTAATTAATCGTTTCATCCATACAATTGATGACAAACAAAAAATACAAGCTCTGTTTACTAGTATTGGATGGGATCCAAATAAAAAACAATTACAGAAAGTAAATTATCGTGATTTAAGACATATTGTTATTAAAGATATCACAGAACATTACAAAAATAAAAATAAAGAAGATGAACCAACAATCCTAAAATACATCCATATTAATTTCCATAATTGGAATGGTATGCTCTTAAATGGAACTCCGAAACGAACATATGGATATACCCCTTTAAACGCTTTCCCCAATGAAAGTTTTCAAGAATTATTGGAAAGAGAAAAAGAAAGAGAAAATGATGATGAAATTAAGAATATATCAATTGTAAGTGATCTGTTTAAGAAATATGGAATTGACAAACATGATGAAATCGTCCAGAAATATATCTCTGATAATTTTATTGACTTCCTTCTCCCTGATCCAAACGAATATAACATTCAAAGAAGATCATCCATCCGAGATATTGAAATGAATGAAGAAAACTTCCATAAAATTATGAACCATATTATTCGAAGGAATACATTAAAACTAATTCCAACGAGGAAAATTAAACGGTCCATCTTTCAAACCAAAGTGAAACATTTTATAAAACAGAATAATTTACTGAACATAAATGCTGATGAAGCTTATCCTATCCTTGAAGATTTCTCAAAGATTCACAAATTAAAAGGTGAAGAAAGTGAAGAAGAATATCGTAAAATAATGAATCGTATGCTAGACTATAACAAAGAAAAAATAAATAAAATGAAGGAATTCTTTGTTTTATCACATGAATCCGGTAGAATTGATGAAAATCAAGTCAAACGCTATCAAAAAATATTTGGTCCCCTTGAAAAAAAATTATTTGAAGCTATTCCATTAATATACGAGAAATACCTTGAAAGTTCACCTACTATTCCTAATGATATAAGAGAAATAAAATATATTCTCGGAAGACTATCAATACCCAAAACAAATGATCTTGTCGGAACAGTACTTCATGATAACATACCCAAACAATGGAAAATAAGTGATACAAGTAAAGAACACATTCAAAAGTTTTTGAATTACAACGAATTCCTTCTTCACAATGAAGTTTTTATGCATCAAAAGGATCAACGGAAAATAGAAATAGAAATAAGTAAAAATGTTCAAGGTGTTTATCGGGGATTTAATAAGTATAAGGATGTTGATGTAAATGGTATTGATAAATATTCTGCTTATTTCTCTTCCTTATTATTATATTTTAAAAGATACTATCATTCGGGAATAAATGAATTAAATGGCGATGATAAATCTCCATATACTGAGAATTATTCAAAAATCATGAAACAGTTTCTGTTTGTTTTCTTAATGAATAAGTTAGTTGAGTATGTTGAGGAACTCTACGATGAACAATCCGAAGTATCACAAATGACAAATGAATTATACACAGCATTACAAGAGAAAGATAAAATTGATTTGAATGATTCTATTCAAGTATGTTCGCAACTTATATTCGATTTATTGAATCATTTCATTGAAGCTTATTATGATCCTTCTTGGATTTATCAAACAAAAGATATATCTAATAAATTAAGCAAGCAAAAAGAGAAAGAAAAACAAAACTTAATTAATACCCTTGAAAGTAAAGATAGTGATTCACGTTTAGCAACCATGGATATGCAAAAGTTCAAGATAACAAATTGGTGGCAAAATTTTGGAGATCAACACCTTAAAAATCAAGAAACCACTGCTTATCAAGAACAAATGACAGATGAAAGAATAGATCATGTTAAACAACTATTCTATGAGAATGAAGGGCAATTAGAAGCGCTTGAAGCTCTTGGATTCGATCCGAATGTTCCTTTATCCGAGAAAAACATAAGAGAAGGTTACAGCCAAAAAGATGAAGACCGAGAAGATGAAGGGGGGGACGATGCGGACGATAATGGCAATTATCGTGAAAATTAATATATTGTTAATATAATATAAATGGGCGGAGCTTTTTCAACCGATGCTTGTACAGAGGAAAATTACAATACTATCAAAGATAATTGTCCAAGAATTAATATCGATGCTGAGAAGAGTTATGCTTTGGAAAATATAGTATTAAGTCCTAAAACGGAAACTGATGAAACCGATAAAAATTATAACTATAAAGATATTCAACCCGAAGGTAAAAGAATGATCAACGTCCTTGTTGATACTGAGGGAATTCACCAAAAATGTCTTGACGAAGGAACGATCAAGATTACTTCAACTTGTTCAACACCAACACCGACACCAACTGTCCCTGTGGTAACTGTTCCTGTTGTAACTGTTCCTGCGGTAACTGTTCCTGCGGTAACTGTTCCTGTTGTAACTACACCGGCTGCATCTCCAACTACTGCATCTCCAACACCTACTGCTGCATCTCCAACACCTACTGCTTCTGCTGATGCTGATGCTGCTGCAACACCACGAACATGTGCCGATACGGCCGCTGATGGTTCAAATACTGCCCATGATTGTGAAAGCCATGCCAATAGCCTCGATACAAGTCCTGAATCCATCACATGTGCTGGTGATACCTGCACAGACACAGAGTGCTGTACCGTAGCTACATTCAGTAATATTGAGGAATTAGATAACAATGGATATCAAGATGCATTAATGGGGACGGAATTGTTATTGCCTTTGATTATTTTCATATTAATTATAATGTGTTATAAAAAATAAATATAACCCATAGTAAATGGGTCACGAAGAAGATGCTGGTGGAGTGTTTTGTGAAAAATCAACAGATGGAGAAAAGATGATTGATAAATTAAATTCAAAATGTAATAGTTTAAGTGGTTTCCATATGGTTGATGATTTTCAATCAACAAAGCGAGATTATTCCGAGGAGATACGATATAAACGATTTGTCCCTGAAAAAGGAGGTTCAGGTGTCGTGTGTTTAAAAGTGCAACCCACGGGAAAATGTTATACGGATGGATATTTAAGTGTTTCTTCCATTGGAGGAGGTACACAGTTAACAGGGGCGAATACGGGTTTAAGAGAAACAACCACAACAGATGATTCTGCTTCCGACGATGATGCTGCTGCTGCTGCTGCTGCTGACGATGATGATGGTGCTGCTGACGATGATGATGGTGCGACAGAAGAAACTCCTGTTCCAACACCTAGTGCCTCAATAGTCCTGACACACAAACACCCGGCTGCAGGTAAATCTCAGAATGCTAGTGGTTGTGTTAATAATAAGACGCTAGAAGAGTGTCGCGATATATGCTACAATGATCCAGAGGAGTGTACTCATGTTTGGTTTACTGATAATGGGAGATGTTGTCCAAAATATGGTGTTGATCTAACTGGCGCCCGTAGTGCTCCTGATGGTGACTTCTATGAAATAATTGAAGGCTTTTCGAATCAATTAACTCTTTTGGAAGATTTTAAACTATTGATTCCATTACTACTTTTCATATTAATTATAATGTGTTTCAAAAAATAAATATAACCCATAGTATATGGGAAATATAGATGAAGCGGCCGAACTCCTTTGTAATGAATCATCAGAGGCTAAAGATATGTATAAAACAATAAGGGACAAGGGGTGTAGGGGTTTGCAAAATTTAAAGATGTATCCGCACCCAGAAAATGATGGACAACCAGATGAGATAAACTTCGCAGATTTTATGGATGAAGATGAGGTTGGCGTTGTATGTATTAAGGTTCAACCGGAGGACAATTATTATAACAATGGGTCTTTAAAGATTGAAACTCAATGTTCCCGCCCCGGAATAACTTCCGAACTTACAGCATCTGGAACAGGAGATGCATCTGGAACAGG
>CETY01113192.1_pt1 | contig 21405 bp, 30 predicted proteins | sample 361551 | NCBI WGS metagenome assembly CETY01 (sample SAMEA2623135, study PRJEB7988) | marine metagenome | biome: marine biome (ENVO:00000447); feature: deep chlorophyll maximum layer (ENVO:xxxxxxxx); material: "saline water (ENVO:00002010), including plankton (ENVO:xxxxxxxx)" | depth 45 m | reverse complement strand
GATATAACATCACATTGTTTGAACATATCTGTTAACTCGCAATACGTATTAAGTAAAAATGCATCATCCATTTCATCTCGTTTATATGGATCATATACTTTTACATTAGCTCCAAAAGCTTTGCAATAATTGTACATCATCTTTCCTAATCGACCGTAACCAATGATACCTATTGTTAATGATTTAACTTCTCGTCCTATAAATGGTATATAGTCCCAATTATATTCAGAAACATGTTGTTTGCTTTGTGGTATACTTCGTAACAATGACAACATCAGTCCAAATGCTAATTCAGATGTTGATGGTAACTGTTTAATTAATTCATAATCTTTAGTTAAAGACAAAATTTTAATGTTTTGTTTCTTACAATATTCAACGTCGATATGATTCATACCAGTTGAACATGTATTGATTAAGTTAACATTGGTTCCTTGTAGTAGCTCTTCATCAATTTTATATGTTTGTTGATTTGGATTACAAACTATAGTATCAATATTACGTTTTAATAGTAAATTTCTAACTTGTTCTTTTGATGATTCTTCACGAAGATATAACTCGTCACTTTTATTTATAAGTAATTGTACGATTCCGTCTAAATGATATACTGGTGTTATTACTGCTATTTTCATTTTTTATTTTGTATGTTTAAACAAATTTCCTGAATTACTTCGTTTGTGTTTTTTCTAATTTTATAATCTAGCAATTTTTCTGCCTTTGTAATATTAGCAAATCTAACTAATATTTCTTGATAATTTCCAAATATTTTTTCAGCTGGGACAAATATTATGTCTGATTGATTTTTAAAATAATTATTAATATATTCCGCAGTAAATTTTACTGTAGTTTGTTCATCGGTTCCTAAATTTATAATTTCACCATTTGTTGTTTGTTGATTATTTAAAATACTTACAAAGCCAGATGCTATATCATTTGCGTGAGAAATTGATCTAGTTTGCAATCCATCACCATGTATTACAATGTCTTTACCTTGAGATGATAATTTAGCAAATAATGGAATATGTCCTCCACTCCATGTTGTTGAAGACCGTTTAGAAGCACATCCAAAGATACGTATCACGGTGCACTCTAATCCTTGTTGTTGAAAGGTATTTAGTATGTGTTGTTCACTATACCATTTTGATAAAGCATATGAATATCGAACATTAGTAGGAGCACCCATTGTTATGTTGTCATCTTCGCAAAATGTTTTTGAATTACCGTATATATCACTAGTAGATGCAAATATAAACTTAGTTTTATGTTGCAAACAACGTTGAACTAAAATCTTAGTCATATGATAATTTGTATCTAATATATCTGCAGACAACACACTACCATCCCATGCTTTTTTTAATGATGCAAAATGATATATAACATCATATTTTGTTTTATATTTGTCAATATTTTCTACTTTGTCATGTATAAATTTAAAATTTTTATTTTTTATAGCATCTGACAAATTATTTAAAGTCCCATATGATAAGTCGTCAATTCCATCAACCATATGTCCTGCTTCAATTAATAGATCTGTTGTATGACTACCGATTAATCCTGCAGCTCCTGTAACTAATATTTTCATATATTAAAACTTTTTAATGGGCCGGATGATATATCGTGATGATAATAGTCCCATATTAATGTATCTTTGTAATTATCTTTTATTTGTTCGAAATCATTTACTATATCTTCATAGTACCAACCCCATCTTTCTGTCCATGCATCAAAATTAGAATATTTTCCAAAATGATATTCATTACCTCTTCTTGCTCCCGGTGCAGACGATTGATCTATACCATATTTTGTTTTTAATTGTTGATCGTTTAACGTATACAAATCAGGCAATATTAAACATGGATAATTTTTATAATTAAATTGCATAGCAATATCAGGTAACCATAAGTGAAAATGATAATCAGTTGTAGGTTTGATAACCTTATTCCATTTATCAATATTGATTCCAACTGATGCCCACATTGGAAATTCTACTATAAATGGCGTTTTCCAAATATCTTGTTTTAATAACTGACCTTGTTGTCTCGGACATAACCATCTACTAGTTCTGTCATGAATGGATAAATGACACATTCCAATCATACCTAATGGTGATTCGCCTTGTGTAAATCTATTGTATGAATCTCCGGTGTAATTACCTTTATCTAATACATTGAATCCTATAAGTCCAAAATTGTCTAATAAATTTTCTTGTATTCGATTACTTATAGAACAAAAGAAATCTTTAGTTAATGGATAATGATCATGCTGAAAACATATTATCCACTTACAGTTAGGTCTATTTTCATTAATAAAATCAACTAATGTTTGGGTAGCCATTTGAACACCTCTAGATTTATTTTCTAGAAAAACAATATTGTGATTTTTGCAAATAGTTTTACCCTTTTCGATTTCAGCATCACAAGATTTATCATCAACATTTATAAACTCAAATCCTTCAGTATTAATATTGTTTAATACTTCGCCTTCTAGCATATCATAGTTATTTCTAGAAGATACATATATTATTAGATTATCTTTATTCATTTATACATCCTTTTATATAATTTAAAAAACATTGAGTACTATTAAAATCTTTACCGCCCTCTAACGTATCTTCGATAAAGTTTTCATTAGTTTCATAATCATAAAAAATACCTGTTTGGCCTGTACCTGGAATCAATGTAGTTGGTATTCCTAATTGTATAGGTTTTAAGGCTAAGGTACTAGGAGCACTATATACTTCTACACTTTGAGCAATTAATTTGTTATCGTCCTCTACATCATACACAATACTGTAATCTAAACTTTTGGGTAATATGCTATTTAAGTATTGTTTATTTTTTTGCATATTAAGTCCAATTCTAGATTTTAATTTTATTACTATAGGATATCTACTTTGTTGTTGTAGTGATAATAAATCAATTGAATCAAAAACTTGTTTATCAAATAGTTTAAAAAAAGTACCATTACCAGTAGATATTTGTCCTTCATGTCCTAAGTAGTTAATGATAACTAGTATATGTTTTTTTTCAATATTCGAATATGTTTTTAGTATATCATTTGCAGGTATGCCAATTGGTATTTGGTGATTGTGTTTAACTTCTTTTCGGCCGAAGACAAAACATCTATCATATGATTTACCAACATTTTTTGTTTCATAGTCGTGTTCCGTAACTCCATGGCTACATGCTAATACTAAACATTTTTTACGTTGATATATTTCTGATAACCCATTAAATTGGCGATTATCATCTGTAATAATTAAATCATATTTATCATAGTTTGTGTTTATACTCGTATATACATTATTAAAATACTGTAAATATTTTGTATCAAATTGATTTCTTAAATCAATATCTCCTGGCCATTGATAAGACGAATTCATTTGATACAACTTCATTAAATCTAAATTATAATATTTTGATAATTCAGAAATAATAGGATATATCCGTTCGCCAACACGATATTGTGTTGTTACAAATAAGATATTAACTGTTTTCATTTTATTGTTTAGTTAAAAATTCTTTAATATATGACTCAATACTTTGTTTTGGATTATATCCATATTTTTTAGTTTCACTAATATCTGCTAATGTAATTCTAGCTTCGCCTGCACGTGATGGTATATATGTTGTATTATCACTAAACATAGAAGCAATTTCATTAATTGAATAATTTACACCAGTACCTAAGTTATAAATTTCTCCGCTATGTTTATTTTTACTTAAACATATTAACCCATCACAAATATCATATACATGAGTAAAGTCTCGTCGTTGTTCCCCATCTCCAGTAATTGTTAAAGATTTATCATTTAAAGATTGACGCTCAAAAATACCAATAATTGTGGCATAGGTTCCTTCGGTTGGTTGTCGATCGCCGTACACATTGAAAAATCTTGCACATACTGTTGATATGTCATATAGTTCTGCATACATTTTTAGAATCTCTTCACCAGTATATTTAGTAAATGCATATGGATTTAACTTTGGTCCAGCTTCGGCTGAACTACTAGCAGCATACATAATTTTAGCTCCACATCTTCTTGCTAATTCACAAATACTTACAGTACCTAATACATTTGATTGAAAATATGAAACTGGATCTTCAAATGAAGGTTGAATACGAGCAAGTGCTGCCAAATGAAAGATCAAATCATATGATATGTTTTGATATTCTTCATTGTTAATATTGTTAATATCATCAATAATATAATTAACTCCATCGTGTTTATTGTTAATGTCACTCGAATCTGATGTCAAATTATCAATAACGGTTATTTCATATTCTGTAGTCTCTAATAGGCGCTTTACTAAGTTATAACCAATAAATCCTAAGCCTCCTGTAATTAATACTTTTGTTTTCATTTTATAATCCTTCATATAGTTTATTTTGTTGTTCTTGTTTTTCTATTACCTTATGATGACGGAAACACCACTCTTCATTTATTGGAAGATAACTTATTGTTTGATAACCGTCTAATACTTCATGAACTGGATTTTTCCATTTTATCTTGTTATCATTCTTGTAAACACGCCATTGAAAGTCTGGAAAATTTACCCATCCTTGATTGTTAACGTTCCAATTCCATTTATCTACATGTTCTTGTGTAAGTCCTTCTACCGTATTTATTCTTGGAACCTTTAATACATCAACGTCATTGTGTTTTAATACTTCAGGTATCATATCCAACATATACGTGGTAGGCATCTCATCAGCATCTATCTGGAATATATAATCTCCAGTGCAATTATCTGTTAGGTTATTTTTAAATTGAGAAAAATCTTTATTGAGTGGGAATTGAATAAACTTAATATTGTCTTTTAATTTCTGCCCAGCTAGATAAGTATATACAGCCCCATCAAGGTTAGTATTATCTTGTTGTATAACAATTTCATCTTCTTCACGTTTATTTTCTAATAAAAATGGAATTAGCTTTTGAATTTCTTCGAATTCATTACAGACGGTAATTGCGTAACTTATCTTCATATATATATAATATAAAATTTATATCAAAAATCCTATACTTTTTGTAGTTTCGGCAATTCTAATTTAGGAAGTTTTAATTCTACATGTTTTGGAATAGATTCAATTCCAGCGTCAATAATTTCTAATACTTCATCATACCGCTTCATAATAGCCGTTTCAGTAAAGTTACTATTAACAAAATATCGTTGTCTTTTTGATAACTCATTCCATTTCTTAGTATTCTTTAGTATATCAACAAACATTTTACTAGCATATCCATAATCAACTGTAAACCACTGTGCTTCTTTTAAAAGAAAATCATTTGCTGCAGATTCATGTATATTTGTCATTGTTCCTGGTAATGCACATATAAATTCTTTTTTCAAGAAGTCTGACTGCCCGGAATAATGCGGAGCCATTATAGGCTTCCCAGTTGATGCAAATTCGAGTAATGGTCTTCCGAATCCTTCTGCCTTAGTAAATGATACCATTGCCTTTATCTTGGGATGATTATACAACGCATTCATTTCTGCATTAGTTAAATCACCGTGTAATAAATATACTGGAGGTAGTTTATGTATTTCATCCCCAAAAGTATTTCGTACTTGTTCTATCTTTTTTTCAATTTCCCAATGATCTGTTACACTATATGTTGCACCACTAGTTTTCAATACCAATGCTGGTTGGGTAGATCTTTGTTTGTCTTTAAATGACTTAAAGAAACAATGCACTGCGCCACTAATATTTTTTCGATCTTCTCCTAAAATACCTTGCAGCCAATGACCACATATTAAGAATGCATTCTTTTCTTTAATCGAATCTAATGCTGGTATTGATGTTGTTACGTTTTTATTGCTATATACAGTATCATCAAAATATTCTGAAATAACTTGAATATTTGTTGTTATAGATTTGCCTGATTGTGCTGCGGTATCTTCAAATGTTTTCTTTGTGAATTCACTTGGTACAATTATCAATTGCATCTGATTAATCGAATTAATCCAATCCGGATTACAAACACTTCCTTCGGTACCAGCGGTTACTCCTATATTATATTGACCAACAGCTTGAAATTCATTTGGTACTGTTATTTGTACCCAAATATCCGGTTTAGTCTGTAATGGTAATCCAATACATCGTTGTTTCCAATCACTTGGTATGGGATATGTAAACGGCGTATTACCCCATGGCATTGATAGTAGATTAATTTCCCACTCTTTGCCTTTTTTATCTATAAACTGTTTAATAATTTCTCGGGCATGGTGTCCGTAACCAGATTGTGTTGCGACTGGTGATGATATAACTACTTTTCTCATTATGATATTCCTATATTTTCGTATTGTTTTTCTTCTACTTTGTTAAATGTGTATCTAGGACGTGTTATTGGTTGGCTTATTAACATGTCCATCATTTCAATCATTTTATTACCCATTTGCTCAGAAGTTAACCCATTCTCTAAACAAAACTCTCTTCCTGCTAAACCAGCTGCCTTTCTTTGTTCTGGCTCAGTAATATACCAATCGTATATTGCAACTGCTACATGTTCTGATTGAACTCGATCATCGAATATAAATGGTGTTGCTACAGATCCCTGTATTGATCTATTACTAGGAAATATTGGCTTCACCCATACTCCATGATCTGCATATTTTGCTTTATGATTAGTTGGAAAGTCTTGGGTGAATTCAATTAATTTCCCATGTTCATTTCTAAATCCACATTGATCTTGTAACCCACCAGTAACATTATTAATAATAGGAGTTCCAGATAATAATGCTTCAGTACTACTCAATCCCCATCCTTCATTGCTAGCTATATTAATTACTACATCTACTGAGTTATATACTGCGTTAAGATCTTGTATTGGGAGTTTTGCTTCAGAAAATACAATTTTACAATTTGGAGCAATGTGTTTTGCTACTGCTCTTAAGTCTGTTCCATTTGTGTCAACTGCTGAGGTATGCATCAATAACATTGTTTTAGATCGCTGCTCTTCTGGTAACATATCATTAAACAATTTAAATGCTAATATTACATCTGCTGGTTGTTTTCTTCTAATATTCCGATTATTCCAAAACACTACAAATTCAGCATCATTCTTTGTTTTTACTTGTTCTAATATTTTAACATATGCCGGGTCATTGTCTGGAAGTGGTTTATATATATTGTGATCTAATCCATGTGGTACATAACCAGTAATAATGCCATTAGAATTAGAATTAGATTTTGAATCATAATCATATACCCCAAAACCGTTCTGTTTAAGAACTTCTCTATGTATATTATCTGATTGCTTACTGATTCCCATAATCAAATCACAACTACCGTAATAAGGGGCGTTCCACATTGGATATGGGAGATCATCCCAAATTGAATAATATGCTATTGGGATTCCATATGTAGTTTTAATCTCATGTTCTAATGAATATAACCATATCCAATATCTAGGATCTGTAAAGTGTAAAATTACATCTGGTTTTTCTTGATTAATTATAGAAAATAATACGTTTCGATCACCATACCCTGTCCATGGAATAACTTTTACATCAGCATCAGCTACACCAGTTTCTTCCTGAATCTGTTTTGATACATTTTGTGCTTTGCCATGCTCTGGATGTTGTAATGCAGCTCCTAACTGTATCCAATCATAATGATGTACTGTTTTTAAAATAATTTCGCGACTAATAGTTCCGATGCCGCTAGGTAATCGAAAATCATCGGATAATAATAAAATTTTCTTTTTTGTAGATTTGTTGTTGTCTATTGTTTGTATTTTTGGTAACTCCATTTAAACTCCTTATAACTTTTATATAAATATCAACCTAGTAAAACTACTGGTTTATTTTGTTTATTAATATTACTATATGCTGTTTTTAAAAACGGATCCATTGTGGATTCATTTGTCATAATAATCATATAATCACAATTTTGTGCAATAAGTTTCATTCTGTGGTGTAATTGACTAAAGTGATATGATTTACCATAATATGTCTTTGGCATTGCCGAATATAGATTATATCCTGAATATGATGGATTATATTCTTTATAATTCATTCCAAATTCTAATGTATATTTTCTAATCATACTATTAGCCCCCTCAGAACCACCAGCGCCTATGATTACAACTTCATCGAATTTACTTTTTAATCCTTGCAGCGTTTCTTGAACTTTACGTCGATTCTGCCAATTCTTATTTCCTATAACTGCAACGTTAGTCGTATTTTTCATATGCAAACTTAACTGTTTTTGGATAATGCTTATATGCTATGCGTAAACCAATTTCTAATAATTTTCTATTCTGTTTCGTGTTAGGTCCGGTAATGTCAGTACATAAAGTATATTCGCACTTTGCATATCCGACACTATGTGATTTGTGTTTACTCAAAACAAAATCATATACATATACGTGTTTATGTTTATGTGGTTTATACATATATTATATAATATAAAAAACTATTCTCGAATCCTATTTTCTTTAGGACAATTTTCATAATCAGTTTTAAATGGACACCACTTACAATGTTTAGCCCCCTTACCGGCTAATGCCAAATACTCTCTTTCTTTATTCTTATTTCCAGCTTCGTCGAAACATGTTTCTATAAATTCATCTATACGCTTTTGTATTTTTTTCTGTGTAACTGTACCCGATGCTGGTTGATGTTGCTGAACCCGTTTTTGAGGAAACATTGAATTCTCCATTAGCTTTCGCTTAACTATGAAAAACTCTACATTGATATTTTCCTTAGGAACACCATATTGTTCTGAGAAATATGTTTTATATGTAACTAATTGAGCTGACTTTAATGAGTCTGCTTTTTGATATTTATTCCAACCCATTCTGCTAGTTTTTATATCAAAAATTTCTATAGTATTAGTAGGTTTATGCCGTAACACTAAATCCATAAATCCGTACCAATAAACTGATGAATTCTTTTGAGATGCTGGAGTACATAATTCCATTTCTATTCCTAGCAACTCATAATCACGACTTGAAAAATATTGTCCTCTACGCTTTTTGAACCAATCTAATATAGCAACACCATCTTCATGATATTCTGCTAATTGTAATGGATTCGAAAAATGCTCACCGTTACGATCAGCAACACATTTACTGTATTCAATTTTAAGATTTTCCATTAATAAGTCTGGTAAATCTATTGCATCTGCTTTCTTTACAGACTCAGTATACATAACCGTTAGAAAGTGTTGAAGTGTCTCATGGAATGCAGTTCCAAAGACAGTATCGATAGATGCCGTGAATGGTGCTAATCGATCAATATATGCTAACTTCCAATTCAATGGACATTTTTCATACATTGACCATTGTGAATATGAAATTCTAGTTGGCACCGACTTTGGATCTCTTACTGACAATCTATAAACCGGACTAATATAATTTACGTTTTCTTTACTCATCAGATCCATTTAATGTGAAACTAGTATTATATAATACACAATCTATTAATTCAGACATTCGATCATTAATCATCTCATAAAATTCATCACTGCGATCTTCGTCCTCATCATTTAGTAATAGTAAATCTTCTTCGGTTGGTTCATATTCATCCCAATCATCGCCGAATTTATTATATGATGCAGCACCAATAAAATTCATCCCCTCATCTTCCCAATCAATTAGTAGACTAGCATCCGGATCCATCTCTGAAACATGATTATAGATTCTCTCAAATAAACCATGGGCTGGACTCCATGCTGAAGTTATGTTTAAATTAATTTCTGATTCGTCGATATCGATATCTTCGAAAGATATCCATTTTGCACCCAACTTGTCAATATAATCATCCCTTGTTTGTTCTACATCAGGACATATTATGTTAAAATATGAATCTTGTAGTTTCGTGATTCGTTGCCAATATGTAGTTACAGAGTCATCTGTATCGGGACTATTCATCCATTTATCATATTGCAAAATATCGGATTCAAATTTACGACACGCTTTTTCATCTTCGAATCGTATATGAATATTAGTATAAACATGATTTGCCATATTACTTCTTTTATTATTAATATAAGAAAAATATTGCTAATAACCTAATTTATTTTTGTTTAATCCATTTGTTATTACTATCTAACGTAAACGATCCAATATAAGGTTTATTCCATTCATTAGGCGCAATTAAAGAAAGGAATGGTTCATCCCCTTTGTAATATAAATGATATGTTTCGCCAATAATTGGCTCGAAAGAATATTTTGCATTATATACAAGATCATTCCATTCAAACTCATCTACCAATTGTTCATATTGTTTTTTGAGTTCTTCAAACCTAGTTTTAAATTGGTGATTAACTTTTGTTACACTTCGTTGTTTCCATAGATCTACATCGTCTTTGCGTATAGCTGGTGCACCTACGTTTGTAGTATACGGCATGATGCCAGGATTGTCAACTACTTGATCAGGCTTTTTCTTAGTCATCAAATTCTTTTAGATAAATATCAATTACATCTTTAGTTTTATTTAAGTCTTGTTCAAAGTTACCTTTCCGTCGACATCTTACAATTCGTTTGAGAATATCAAATTCATATGCATTGAGTTCCCAATCTGTTGCAAATTTATATAGACTATCCTTGCCGATATAATGTTTCTGGGTATGTGTGAATGGTATTTCTTTTATACTCATTTTATTCCTTTCAATAATTTCTTTTTTTCTGTTTTATTATATCCATATAATGAAAGTATTCGATCACAACTGTCTTTATCTAATAATTCTAAATATTCAGTTACTTCGGATTTACTTACTTGATAATGCTCTGCAAATTGCTGTATTAGTTTAACATCATACTTATCAGATTTCTTGCCTTTTATATATTTAGCAAATGCTTTATTACTTGGTAATAGATCATGATACAATTTATATGTATCTCTAGGCTTCAATTGACCAATAGTATAACATTGAAGTTCATTAACTAAATCAGTTAGTTCCATTCTCATTGATAGCCACCTATTCACAATAAATGGAGCAAACTTCTTTTGATCTGGTTCTGACCATTCTTCCCACTTTTTCTTTTTACTAGTTACGCCGTTTATAAAATCAAATATACTTGCCATTATAATTTATATTTTTGTTTCCATTGTTTTTCAAACTCGGTACCCATTCCCATTTCCAATATTATAGCATTTTCTGGGACGCCAACCAATTTTTTTGCAGTTAAAATATCATCAATACTCTTTTTTTTATATGTTTTCATTTTTACACGAGCATTGGTTCGATTACTAGTTTTAAATACAATAGTAATTGTTCCTTTTAAGATCTTTTCCGCCATAGTTTTTTTATTATTAGATTAGGATTAATTTGTGATAAGTTTTCGTGATTTGCCATAACAATATCAATTAAATTAATATGACTAAAATGATCAGGACATAATCCGATAATGTGAAATATTTCGTGCATATATTTATTTTGCTAATTCTAATTGATTTTCATTGAATATATGTAATAGACCGTAGTCGTCCATTTCTCCTACGACTCGAATATCTCCCTTAACTGTAGTAAACACTGATACTATAGTACATGGAAAATCATATCCTTTGGGTTTTATAGCTTTATCGCCAATTTCAAATTTACTTGTCATTTTTCTTTATTTTTACTGGTTGAAATTCTTCTGGTATAGCACCACAGTCATCACATCTGAATACGGGTACTGGTACCATGGTATCTTTGTCTTGTCCTGTTAAGAATTTTGAAACTTTATTAATGGCCATTACCTGACGAAAATACATACCTCCGCACTCTTTGCATATAATAGGTTGCATATCGGTTGGCTTAATATTTGGATTGAGTTGATTCATTACTACTTGTCTTATATTTCATTCATAATATTAACAAACATAGCCATTATGTTTATTTCTTTATCAACAACAGTTGCGTCTTTAAACTGAGCTTCAGCAATAATTAATATCATTGCTGCAATATGCCCCGTAGCAAATTCTTCTAGATTATCATATAGAAATGTATATAGTGGCGTAAAATCTCGTACTTTACTATCTGCAATACATTGCCTTACTTTATTGAAGGTTGCTTTTTTATCTTTAGAATTTTTAAGCATTTCCAATACTTCGGTCATATAATTTGCTTGTATAGCACTTGCTTTATCTAATTGCAATGTGCCATCCACTACTGATGCTTGTGCTGCATTAATTGCTCTACGAATATCTGGATATGATGCATTAATAATTGCTGCAATATCTTGTACATCATATGATATATTTTTTTCATCTAACACAGTAACCAATCGTTTTGCTACATCAGTTTTATTAGGTGGTGTGATTGCAAATGTCTGACATCTACTTTGTATTGGATCGATAATTTTCTCTACATAGTTACATGTTAATATAAATCTAGTAGTCTTGCTATATGTTTCCATTAAGTTTCTAAGAGCTGCTTGAGCATTTGGAGTTAAGTAGTCTGCTTCATCTAATATAACAATCTTCCAACGTTTAAATCCTACAGTTGACGCATATCGTTTAATCTTATCTCTTACAGCGTCAACAGAGTTTTCATCAGACGCATTAATATACATCATATCTGCGTCAACACTATTAGCAATAATCTTTGCTAATGTAGTCTTACCAGTACCAGCTGGCCCAAAGAACAATAAATGCGGGACATCACCATTCTTAATGAATATTTTAACTTTGTCAATAATGTGCTCATTACCAATATACCCATCCATTGTATCTGGGCGGAAGGATTCTACCCATAATGTATTTTCTGTTACTCCAAACATATTTTATTGTTTTCCTGTTGAACCAAATCCACCTTTACCTCTATCAGTGTCTGTTAACACTAATACTGAGTTCCATTCTATTTGTTCAACTTTATTTAATACTAATTGACCGATGCGTTCTCCTTTTTCTAGAAATATTTGTTCATTTCCGTGATTAATTAAAATTACACCAATCTCTCCTCTATAATCTGCATCTATTGTACCAGGACTATTTAATACAGTTATTCCTTTACTATATGCTAATCCACTTCTAGGTCTTACTTGAATTTCGTACCCAACTGGAATTTCAACATATAATCCTGTTTTAACTAATAATTTATGACCTGGATTTATAGTTACATCATGATTAGATCTAACATCACATCCTGCACTACCCATTGTTTCATAGTTAGGTAAGTCATTATCTGATTTATTTATTACTCTAACTGTCATAATTAATTCTGTAATTGAACTAGCCAATAGTTAGATTCGAAGTCATTTCCGCTAAAATCAATTCTCGATAATCCCTGACTTGATACATGCATTGTTCCATTATCACCTTTATTTGCTACCAATACTTCCTTGAGTTTATCGGCACTAAAACAAATTGGATCTAAATCTGTAACATCAGTCGTACCAACATCAAATGTAATATTATCTGAATTAACGGTTGAATAATTAATAATAAATTTAATTTCTCCATTAACTACTTGAACTGCAAAATTCTTTGCATCAGGCAACGCATTTTTTGCTTTGATAAATTTACTCATAAATGCATCATCAATCGGCAATGTTACTTCATATGGTGGTTCTGCGTTAATTGCAGGAACTGCTGGAATAACGGTTGTATCTGCTAACATAAAAGTTGCTCTTGTACTACCTTCACTAATTTTCATTGCATAATTTTTGCCTGCAGAATCTTGTACGTCAATATTGATATTCTCACCGACAGCTGATAACATTTTTATTAATGATCCGGTATGATTAATACCTAATTCGCCTTTCATAAAAGGAGCTGTGTTCCATTGTAGCTTTCCTACAACGGTTTGATCCATATCGATAAGTTCACAACCTACCCCGTTTTCATTTTCTTTTAATATTACCGCTTCGCAATTACCAGCAAGATAATATCGATTGATAAATGATTGTAATTTACTTTTTTCCATTATGTAACCTATTTAAAATTTAAAAAATTTATTGAATTGTTTAACATCAGTGGTTGATATACTATCCCCACCAAACTTTTTATATGTCTTTTTATATGTTGAGTATACATTCATTGCATTGTCTGGATCTTCGAACATTTCGTGTAATGACAATATAACATTGAATAATTCTTTTGGAATTGCAGTTTCTAACAACTCAACATGATTATTTGTTAACTTATTAATATCTTTAACAATTTCACAATATAAATGCGTATTATGAACTACCATTCTCGGCATACCTTCTTGAGAGTATCTATCTAATCCAGAATCAGTCTTTCCGCCCAGATATTCATATGTAAAATCATTGCATGCTGGACATCCCATACTACATGGTACCTTTTTAGTTTTATCTATAGATATCTCACCATCTTTTCCTTGTTTAACGTGAGTCTTTCTACGATACTCAGCATTTTTCGGGAAATACAATTCAGTGAATGTCTGTGTCTTATAGTTACCAGAATGAAGATATGTTCCAAATACTGGATATTGTCCCGGAGATGATGAATCACTCATCAATTGAATTCTATTATTAGTTAATTTATTTAACAGTTCTTGTAATGTTGCTAATATAAAAAAGTCTGATATTTTACTTATTCCTAGTAAGTGAACATATTCTACGTGACTCTTTTCAAATTCTCTTTCTTGAAGCATTAAAGCAATAACATACATAAAGTCTACTAATTTCTTAGGACCTCCAATACACCATCCTTTAAAATCAAAATCTTTAAACTTATGATACCATTCTTTATACTCTTCACTAAAAGTACCTTGAATAACATTTAAGAATTTTGTCTTTCCGCTTTGATGTTTTTCAAACCATTTAAAATTGTCAAATGATATATCCATTGAGTCTTGAAATCTATTTTCAAATGTAACTCGGGGCGGTATATCTAAGTTTGCAGCAACATCACTATTAGCCTCTAACCAATGAAATATCTTTTCTCGAATTGTGCTATCCCACTTTAAAGCACCAGTCGCAATCTGGAATCCTCCTGAATCTCCAAATACAAATGTACCGTCGTCTAATCCCAATTGATCCCGGAAGTCCATTTTCTTATAATGATGACCTGCAGTTACTAGAAAGTATGGGTGTCTCCATTTTTCTGGATACTCTTTTGAAAAAAACCTCATTGAAGTTCCATCTTCAAACTTAGTATTCTTTTTAAATGCAGAAACCATTGATCCTGCGGATAATGATGGTATATATAAAAACTCTTTCCTATCCATTTTGTTCCTGTTTTAATAAATGTTTACAATATTCTCTTTCATGCCAAACGCATATTTCTTTATCATAGTCATTTGCAATAATATATCCTTCCATTTGGCGTCCTAAGTCTGATGTGTCTACTATATCATAGTGAGTTTTAATATTTTCTAACACATCATGAATTGTATCGATTGCTGACTGTACATCAAATGCTTTATACATTCTATCATTATCTACAAATTCTGGAAATGATCTGAAATTTGGATATACAATATCTGCCCCAAATGCTGTTGCTTCGATTACCGTCCATGACACATAGTCTTGTAATGCTGAATTAAATTGTATTTTGCATGTAGCTAACTCCGTATAATATTCTTCCTTTGTCAGACCGTTCAATAATTTAAATCTAGGTTCTTCTTCTGCTAGTTTATTTAATGCATCAATTGCTCCCGGGAGCATGGATCTAAACTCTTTACCAGATGTGGTTACGTGCCATTCGAAGTCTGGTTTTTGTTTTAGAAACTCTTTTGCCACTTCCATCATAAAGAACGGATTCTTTTCTTTGTCGAGCCTAGATGAATACACAACAACGTCTTTTTTATCTAACGAATTATATTCTGGTAGTTTTGCTAATGTTGCTTGTTTATGAATTGGCAATGATACAACATGTATTGGTGCCGTAAATCCAGCTTCTCTTAATTGTTCTTTATGCACCGTAGACCCAATAAAGATTCCTGTCATTCGTTTATCTAAACCTAACTCAAAGCCACGCATCCAGTTTCTCATTGGATATGTAAAATCATATTCATCAACAGACTGAGCATGTAGCATAGAATAAATCTTAAGATCAATTCCATATAAATCAATTGCATATAATATAGACTCAATTCCTGGATGCCAATAGTCTTGCAGAAATATAATATCCCCATCTTTTACTTCATCGCGATTCAACATATCTAAGAAATTAGCACATTGACTCATTGCAAATTTACCTCTACCGACTGCATCTAATACTGCTCCAATTTTAATTTGCTGATCAGGATCAAACTCTCCTTCTACATCAATAAACTCTAATTCATTAGCATACGGCTCAAATGTTGCCGGCATCCATTCTTTTGATAGCTGATACGTGTATCTAGCTTTTAGTGGCTCTAAGCCAAAATAAAATAATTTTCTCATCTTTCTACTATTGCTCCATTTTCCCAATCTTCCCATACTTCTACTTTGTATAGATTGGTATTATTATCTAAAATCCATTCTCCAATATCTTCGCAACTCATACGACCAAATTCTAATATATTACCTCCAAAATTAGTTCGTAATTGTTTTTTAATTCGACGTTGCATTAAAATAAATTCTTCATCTCTGTCTGTGTGTGTTACTTTTGCATAACACTTAAATCCAAATTGATGCCGATGTCTGTCAGACAAAAACGATACTTCTGGAAATATTTCTTTAGCTTCGGGCCAATTATGAAATCCTTCAATGCTAAACGTTACTACTACTGAGTACTTCATTTGCTATTAACTTTTTAAATTTAGTTGTAGACCATCCATGATCTCTATTAATATAATGTATTGGGATATTTAGATCTTTACCCGTAAACTCTTTATCTTTATAATCGTCTCCTAAGAATCTCACTTTAATTTGAGCTTGTCGATCGGCAATTATATTGTATAATTCAGCTTCAGTGGTATATGTAAGTACATCATCGATCTGCTCAAAGCATTTTAACATTTCAACACGATCTTGTACATTTAGAATCGGCTTTAATTTATGAGGCCTTTCAATAGACGGATCAGTATGTAATAATACTATAAATTTATCACAATTAGATTTACATTCTTTAAACATTGCAATATACCCTGGGTGTATTACATCAAAATTACCTGCAATTATACCAATATCCATCATAGCTCTTCGTCGAATTTATAGTTGCTAGGTTTAATTTCCATCATATTGCATTTAGTTACTTGATGAACTCGATACCAACCGGCATCTATACTAAATGTATCGGTGTCTTTAAGAACTTGTAATGCTTTATCTTGTATTCTATATATAATGTGGCATCTATTAATTAGATCAGGCGGTATACGTGTTATAGTTTCTGTATTTGCTTCTATAGTAATAGCACAATTACTTGTGTCTAATATCCAACGAATTGTTTCTAATTGTTTAGTTCCTACAAAACATTCTAACATGTATTCTATGGTAAAATAATAATGAGGATATTCGTTAACATTAGATACGTTTAGTCCATATTTTTTATCGTCATCTAACTCTCTTACGAAGAATGTCATGATATCAGAATATCTACCTTCAACTTCTAAACCACGCCATTGTTTTTTGCCGTACATATATAACTTTTTTATTTATTATAGTAAAAATATTACTATTTTCCAAATGAAAAGAATTTATTTACCGTATTATTTTCTGGTAATTTACCCCAATTCATTGCTGCGTAAAAATCATCTATCTTTCCTTGCAAATCACGCTCAAACATTTTATCTCTATCAATATACATGTTAACAAAATCTACTAACTCTTTAGGATCTTCATATCCACGCAATGCCATAGTATCAAACCCATATGGATTATTTTTAAGATACCCCCACTTTACTTTTTCTCCATTTGTAATATCAGTTACATCTGTTTTTAATTGTGTTAACATATCGTTAAAATTAATTGCCGATTTAACGTGAGCTGGAGTACCTGACATATATCCAGTAAATGGTTTACGGTTCTTAATGTATTTAGATACCTCTTTGACTCCGGAGTTCTTCATTACATTAAGGACATCTGATTTTTGTATAGACGATTTAAATTCAAATATAATATCCGACGTTTCTGTTTTGCTTTTTTCTTTGAGTACACACCATAATGTTTCCTTCATGATCTTTTTGAAATCAGTCGGAAAACTAGATCGAACTACGTCTAATCCTTTGATATCCATTTTATTAGTTGGTTTACCCTCTTTGAATATTACCCATTGTGCATAACGCTTTTTAGCAATCCAAAGACCGGACTTTGCTACATATTCTTGTTTAATTTGGAATCTATGATCATTAGTGTTATGAAATGCGACAGCATATTGATCATACATTGCATTTACATATTTTTGTATTTCTGAAGCAATCTCATTAGTTTTATCAATCATGAATTGCTCGTCTGTTTCATCAAAACCAGGATATCGTTTTTCTATTAATGGTAATGAACTAACAAATGTAGAATCTGTATCAGTATAAAAAGAAAATTCTGCTTTATTTCCATTTGCATTTATAAAATGATCTTTACCAGTTTCCTTTTCATAATATTTGTTAATTACTTTTGCTGAAAATTTAATTACACTTTGACCAGTTGCCGTAATTGCACCCGCATTGTCTAAATCATGAAATCTAAATGTCTTCAATCCTAATACCCCATAGAATGAATTAAGCAAAACCTTTTGTGTCAATTGTAAGGCATCATAAAATTTATAATCTTCAGACCCAACCTCATATTCATCTCGTTTATTCTTAAAGGTAACACGCTCATTAAACCACTTTTCTAGAATAGCTGGGAGAAATCCTTTTCTAGAAGTATCATAGACTGCCCCGTTACTTGCAACAGTATATTTATTGTTAGATAACCACTGCTTTACGTCTGGTATTGTATTTGGGTTGTTATGAATACTAACTTCTTGACTTTTAGGGCTTAGTAGGCATTCTTCGTCCCAATTATTAATAACACCAATTTTAGTTTCTGGTGATATATTGAGACTCATAATAATACTAGGATATAGCGATGTTAAATCTAAATCATATATCCATTTATATAATCCGGGTATTGGTGGCATTACATATGCTCCAGCTAAAGCATCCTGCCGTTCTTCTTCTATAAATCGAAATTGTTTATTTGGTGCTACAAAACCATTTCTTTTTAGATCTACAATTGCAGCTCCGTCTAGATATTTAGATGCATAATATACATCTTCATATGGAACATGTCCTTTATGGCAAATAGTTCTAGCTAAATTAATAAGTTGTAATTTTTCATCTAATTCATATACCAAATCAACATCGGTCATATTATAATAAGCAAACTTATGAATATCCTGCTCAAATAAATCATCTAAATCACCATCATATTCAACTTTACCTTTGCCAAGTTCAGTCTTACCAACTGTATCTAATCTATAATTGGGAAGTTCTGTATATGTAAAGTTTTTATATAATTTGATATAATCTAAACTCGACACCCCGAATATCTTCCACTTTTTACTTTTAGGATTTTGTGTAACTATTCCAGCTGGAGAAAATTTCTTTATAGACTGATTACCTAATACCTTTTTACATCTGCCTAATAAGTATGGAATATCATATCCATCGGTATTCCAACCAGTTATAACCGTTGGTTGAATCTCAGCAAATGCGTTAATGAATCTTGTAAGCAAATCACGTTCACTTCGGAATATTTCCAACACATAGTTATCGCCTTCTATAACTGATTCTTTAATGCGTTTACGTTCATCTAATATTAGAACTCTACGGTCATTGCCAGCTTTGTCATAATATGCAATCGATGTTATAGCAGTTCGGACGTCGTCAATAGTACTATATCCATTTTCGTCTTTTGCTGTTTCTATATCAAAATAAAAATCTCTATGCCCTTTTGAAACATCATCATTTTCATAATATAGATCTATCAATGTACGAACTTCTTCGTTCAGATCTGATTCATATGCTTTTGCATTATCACGATGATTACCAGGTACCCGATCTAAACGAACACCATCTAATGTTTGATATTGTCCATTTTCATTTGGTAAGTACCCGTACGGCTTAAATGGAAACTTTTGATGACCTAATTCGTCATCCCATACGTGCATTATACCACCACGTTTATCATAACCGATTGCTTGATATGCCATTTACTTTTTTTGCTTTTTGCATACGTTCCATATGCCGTAAATATTAATTGTAATAATGATAAAACTTAACATCATATGACTTATATTATATATAAAAAAATCATACGTTACCCAACCTATGTCACCAACTATCCATGTTATCATAGCGTATTTAGTTAATTTCTGAGCGTTGAGTATGTAACCGGCTAAGACTAATAATGTGCTAACCCATCCTAGAATTTCAATCATTGACTACTGCAATTTCTGATTCTCTTACCAACATAAAGTGTTCATCGTCTAACACGATTTCTTTGTTTTCACCTAAGTTAGATTTATATACATATACATTATCATTAACCTTTACAGTCATCGGAATACGAGCTCCAGTTTGAGTAAATAAACCATCACCGGTTGCAACTACTGTTCCTAATACAAATGCCATGTCTCTATCAACTAGAATGATACCTGACTTAGTCTTTTCTGTCTTTTTTTCTACTTTTAGCAATACTTGATCACCCATTGGTTTCCAATTCATAACTTGTTCTTCTTTTTTATTAGTATAAACTTTATTTTTAAATTTTCATATGTTGTCGTGCTATACCAGTACATTATAATCCTTGTATATTAGCAATGGTAACATTATTTCCTACTAGCCTTGAAACTTCTTGACCTTGTGTATTAATTTTTATAAAACACGGAATATTTCTGACGTTATATTGATTAGCAATTTGCATATCATTGTCAATATTAATTGTTCGGAATGGAACAGTTAACTTATTTAGTTGTGGCTTTAATAATTTACATGGTCCACACCATGGTGCTGTAAAATATAGTAATTGACTCATTATACTCCTCTTTCTGTATCATATGCAATAATGTGGTCTCTACCGGTCATATTATAACCCTTTTCAGCACACATTTCGAATACCATCGGATACATTTTAATTAATTCATTTCTAGTGTCGCCAGCCGGCATAATATATGTTTTGTCTTTTGGAATATTATGTTTAATTCTAAATTCCTCAATTTCATCTAGAGTTTTTTGAGTACCATCCCAGACTGGCTTATAGTGATAGTCTTTATGATATGCTAATGTTTTAGAAATTGCGTCATGATTTAATCTTAATCGATTATGTACTTTAACCATACGTTCATCTACAATAGCCCCATTAGGAGTAGTAGCCCCCACCATGGGAACACTATTGCTGAACTTAGGAGACAAACTAATAAGATCCAATGGAATATCTGTTTCAAGATAATGGGATCCTTCAGTTTCAATAGTAACAAAAATATCTCTTTCATTTGCAAAATACATTATTTCATTTACCAACGCAGGATGCATAGTTGGTGAACCACCTGTTAACATCATTTCTTTTACTTGTGGATTCTTATCATAAATATCAATAATATCCTG
>CETY01174700.1_pt1 | contig 21814 bp, 22 predicted proteins | sample 361551 | NCBI WGS metagenome assembly CETY01 (sample SAMEA2623135, study PRJEB7988) | marine metagenome | biome: marine biome (ENVO:00000447); feature: deep chlorophyll maximum layer (ENVO:xxxxxxxx); material: "saline water (ENVO:00002010), including plankton (ENVO:xxxxxxxx)" | depth 45 m | reverse complement strand
AATTACTTGAATGACGCAAGTGAAAGGCCTAGAAGAACCCTTTCAACTATTTCTGATTCTTCAGGAAAAGAAATATCTACGCTTAATCAAACAATGGCCTTTCCTATAAAAGCATTTAGCCGAGACGCAGAGGCTATTGTGATTATGGGAATAGATATTAGAAAATCCTTAGAAACATTTGGAGATGAGTTTGAACTTGTATCAGCCGTAAAAACACCTGAAGGAATAATTTCTTTGGGAGATGATTATGCTAGATATGCATTAGATTTAAATAATGAAGATGAGGAATCTTTTGACGACGAGAGTGATCTGACCCTATTTGTTGAAAAAGCAGAAGAATATTTATCTATTTATGGGAACAGAACAAATATAAGAGATAGTGAATTAGGATCCTCTATGACACTTCTTCCATTGAGCTCTTACCTTTCAGCAGATAAAGCCCAGTTTTTCATTTTTAAAGATGAGCAAGCGAGCATCTCACAAGAAAACAACATATTAAATCTAATTTTCTTTTTAATTTTTGTTGTGATTATTTTTGTGATTCTAATCACCTCTATAATTTCTGCTAGTACGTTTGGCTCAATTAATAAAGCGATTGAAGTTTTGGAAGCACTCACTAGCGGAGATCTAACAAAAACTATGCCTGTTAGGAAAGGTATTTTGAAATCAGATGATGATGAAGTGGGTCAGCTAGCAAAAGCCTTAGAAATTTATAGAGGCCACTTAACAGAAATGGAGAACATTAGAGATGAGCAAGCTAGAAGAAGAAAAGAGAGAGATGAAGCAATTATAGAAAAAATGTCTATCTTAGCTGATGAACTTGAAGGAGATTCGAGGACTCTGATTCTAAATGATATTAAAAAAATGCAAGATCTTGCTGATAATAGTGATGAAGCTTCTAGCGAAGATGCATCTGTAGAATTAATGACTTTAGCTTTTTCTAGAATGGCAGATGAAGTTCAAGTGCTTATAGATTCAAGAACTAAAGAAATGGAAGAGTCACGCGATGAAGCTCAAGAAGCTAATGAGCAAAAAAGTAAATTCTTTGCAAATATGAGTCATGAATTAAGGACGCCATTAAATGCTATCTTAGGTTATGGAGAAATGCTTTATGAAGAGTGTGAAGACTTAGGCTATGAAGATCTGATGCCTGATTTGCAAAAAATCACCTCTGCTGGAACGCATCTTCTTTCTTTAATTAATAATGTTTTAGACCTTTCAAAAATTGAAGCAGGAAAAATGGAACTCTATCTAACAAGTTTTGAGATAGAAAAACTTGTTGAAACTCTTAAAGATGTTAATGCTCCTCTTGCTTCAAAAAATGACAATGGATTTAAGATAAATGTTCAAGACGCTATTGGGTCAATGACTCAGGATGAAACAAAATTAAGGCAATGTGTCACGAATTTTTTAAGTAATGCTTTTAAATTTACTAAGAGCGGTTTGGTTACCTTAGATGTTAACACTTCAATGAAAGATGATATCGAGATGATTGAATTTAAAGTAACCGATGATGGTGAAGGCATGAGTGAAGAAGGAGTGGCTAAAGTTTTCGAAGAATATACTCAAGCAGAAAGATCTACTTCAGCCACACACGGAGGTACTGGATTAGGTCTACCAATTAGTAAAAGATTTGCTGAGTTAATGGGTGGGGACGTGAGTGTTTCGAGCGAAAAAGGGAAAGGATCTGTCTTCGTCATATCAGTGCCAAGAATTTCCTCAGATCAACAGGACTTAGATGATGGTATTGCTGAGAGTGTTAATGAGGATAATATTTGTGTACTTATTGATGATGATGTTGCGATGCATGACTTAATTAGAAGAACTATTGTGAAAGCAGGTATGAGATTAATCGGAGCTACTGATGGCGAGCAAGGTTTAAAAATGATTAGAGAACTTAAACCTAAGCTTATTTTATTAGACGTTTTAATGCCAGGAAGAGATGGATGGTCAATATTAAAGGAGTGTAAATCTGATGAAGAAATAAAAGACATCCCAGTTGTCATGGTAAGTCAGATGTCTCAAGAAAAACTAGCATCTTCTTTAGGAGCTGATGATTATTTAACTAAACCAATTGATAGAGCCAAGTTTCTGGAAACAGTGTCTGGTTTAATAGGAGCTGATGGTAAAAATAAAACTATTCTTGTTGTTGATGATGATGCTAACACTAGAGATATTTTAAAACGATCACTTATTGATGCAGGATATGATCCTGTTTTGGCGAAAGACGGGAAAGAAGGTTTAACAAAATTAGATAAAAATCCTTCTCTTATAGTCTTAGATTTAGAAATGCCTAGAATGGATGGATTCGAATTTTTAGAAAATTTGATTTCATTAAAAGCAGAAAAAGATCGTCCCAATGTATTAGTATATTCTGGGAAAGATTTAACTGATGTTCAAGCTGAATTGCTTAATCAAAATGTTGAAGGTTTGATTAAAAAAGATGAAGTTTCTATTAATCAGTTGCCAGGTCTAGTGGCAAAAATACTAAAAGAAAAATAACTTAAATTTTTGCCTCTATCTTTTCTAAGAGTCTTTTGAAGTCTACTGGCTTAGTATCGAAATCATCTGCTCCACAGTCTAAAGCTTTTTGCCTATCGTGCTCCATAGCATGAGCTGTCAAAGCGATAATTGGGATTGCTGAAATTTCTGGATCTTCTTTTGCTTTCGTAGTGGCATCCCAACCATCTAAAACTGGTAGCCCCATATCCATTAGAACTAGATCAGGACTTTCTGATTTCATTTTATCTAGTCCTTCTTGTCCATCAAAAGCAAATATTACTTCATATTCTCTCCTAGTAAGCCTTCTACCAAGCATATCCCTATTCATTTCATTATCTTCAACATATAGAATTTTTTTCATATTTATCTCCTTATCTACTCAAAAGTGATTTGATCTCTTCCATTTTCCTTTGATTTATAAAGCCTTTCGTCAGCAATATTAATCATATCTTCAAAACTTTTTGAAGATGATGAATGAGTAACTCCACCACTAATATTAATATTAATTTTTATATCTTGAAATGGTATTTTTAGATTATTTACTTCTTCTCTCAGAGACATGCAGAACTCTTCAATTGTTTCAGCATCGTCATCTATTATAAGAGCCATAAATTCTTCTCCACCAACCCTGCCAACGATGTTAGGTTCGCTTTTATCTTTTAATAAATTAGCTAAAGCAATTATGACTATGTCTCCACCTGGATGCCCATAGGTGTCATTTACTTTTTTAAAAAAGTCTATGTCGATCGATAGCAAAGAAAAATGTTTTCCAGATTCATCTTTGGCTTTATCAAAAAACTCTGCTCCATGATCAAAGACTACTTTTCTATTATAAATTCCTGTTAAGGGACAGGTAGTTGCTCTTATATGAAGTTCTTCTAAAAGCTTTATATTTGCTTCTCTAAAATATTTTGCTTCTAAGCTAGCTACTGCTTTTGCCATTAGAATTGTTCCATTAAGAGGTTTAGGCAAGTAATCTGTTGCGCCTAATTTAATGCATTTAGCAGTACTGTCTACGTCATTAAAGGCAGAAACCATAATAATGGGAAGTTCGTCTGCACTATGTTTGGATCTGAACTCTTTTAATAATTCCAAACCATTAATATCAGGAAGTATTACATCTAATAAGATTAAATCAGGAGTCTTTCGATTTACTTCCTTAATCGCATCGGTTCCATTATAGACAACTCGACAATCCAAGCCATGCTGCCCCAGTCTTCTTTGAAGAACTTCGCAGTTAGTGACATTGTCATCTACAATTAAGATATCTGCATCTTTTAAGTTTTCATCAATATCTAAGCTATAATCAAGATCTCCGAGAGATTTAAAAAGCGACTCCGCATTTTTTATATTAGTAGTTCCTGAATTATCTGAAGGCTCCGGCTTAAGGTCACCTTTTATAAAATCTACAAACTTTTCTATAGCTTTTTCTATATCTCGGGAAAGCACAAGAATATTATTAAGATCTTCTATGCAACTTTTAGACAGATCATCTTCAAAATCTTCCATCAGAATCTCGCTGTATCCGATTATTGCATTTAAGGGTGTTCTTAAATTATGTCTTAGTTCGGAATATTCTTGAGCTGATTTATTTCTTTGTGAATCACTTTTTGTATTTTCTCTAAAAGCCTCCTCGTATAAAGATAGAAGCTTTTCTTGACCAGATTTAATTTGACCTAACTCTTCTTCAAGATTTATCTTATTTTCTTCAGCATATTGGGCAACAAGATCAACGTATTGCTCTATTGCATCCGCAGGTGCGGTGAATTCTTGCTTAATTTGAGCAAGAAGTATTTGCTCTGCCCCCTTTGATGGTTTTTGATTTTCTTTGCTCATTTCAAAGTTTTCTTTAATTCCTGAATAAATTCAGGTCTATGTATTAAATAACCTTGTCCATTAGGACATCCTATATCGATAAATTTTTGTTTTTGATCCTTTGTTTCTATTCCTTCACCTAGCATCTCCAAAGATAATGAATCGCAAACGCTAACTACAAACTTTATAAGTTCTGTAGTAGTTTTTTCAGAAATAGTTTGTGAAAATACTTTATCTAATTTAACTGAATCAACTGGCAAATCGCGCAAATAGCTTAGAGAGGAATAACCTGCACCAAAATCATCTATCGCCAAGGGAATGCCAAAATCTTTTAAAACTCTAAAGGATTTCCCCGCTTTTTCAATATCTTCTAATTCAGCTGTTTCTGTTATCTCAAGCCCAAGTTCTCCAGGTTTTAATTTTAATTCTGTTACATAGTCAGTAAAAATCTTTGTAAAATTTTCTTGCATAGCAGTGTGAGCTGAAACATTTAAATATATTGTCACTCCATTCATATCTACTTCGTTTTTTAACTCAAAAGCTTCTTTGAGTTTCTCTAAGGACGCCATGACCACTAAGGAAAAAAGACTTTCTCCTTCAATCAATGGAATAAATTTATCATTTGGAATTATATTTCCTGCCTCATCTCTCATTCTTAATAATGCTTCTAGGCCTACTAATTTTCCTGATTTTAAGTCTACTTGCTTTTGGTAAGCCAGATCTATCCTGTCATGTTCAATGCAAGAAATTGTTCCTCTGAGAGCTTCTAAACTGTCTTTGTTATTAGTTAGAACCTCTAAAAGATAAAAGGAAGACCCATCTTCCAGCGGAACTTCATGAACTCTACACCTTAAAAAGAAATTTATTTTCCTAAGCCTCATGTCTACATTAGACTCAAAGGAAGAAGCAATTTTTGCTTGTTCTAGTTTTTTAGATTTTTTAATATTAAAAATTCCTTTGATTTCTACGTCGCAATCATCAATACAATTAGACTCACAATTTTCTTCACAAGCAAAAATATACTTAGAAGAATTATTCATCCATTGAATAGCTAAGTCTTTATTGAAAATAATGAAAGCGCTTGGGTGTTGTTGCAGTGACTCAATTAAATAGAACTGATCTTCCTTTTTAATAGTCATGCAACCTCTTTAATTAAGTTATCAACAATAACAACAAAATCTTCATCAAATGTTTCTCTCATGAATGACCATAATTTCACATGATGTGGGGATTTAAATAAAGTTTTGAACGATTTTAAAAAAGATGCCCACTCAGATTCATCAAGCATACCTATTGTGTATTGATAGTATTGGTTTTCTCTAGATCTCAGCATTACTGCAAAATACGATAGATACATAGCATCTTCTTCTTCTGTTAAAGACTCATCTTTTCTTAGTTTCAATTTTATTTTGACAATTTCTTTATTCATTCCGGCCAATGCCATTTTTTGATGGCTGTCGGCTACGTTTTGTCTTACGTTTGCTTTGGAAACTCTATTTTGTTCTGCCATCTCTCTTATAAGGAAATAAACAGTACCTAGAGCACCAATAGCTGCGGCTGCTTGAATAATTACACCGATGTTTTGAAATAACCAATCCATTAATCTAAATCTTTTTATATAGAATATTTAGATTAATTGTTTTCTCATGACAATGAAATAGTTTATTTAATTAATTAGATTCTTAAATTATTTAAGTGGCTACAAGTATCATTAAATTGTTGAACTGTTTCTTGAATAATACTATCAACAGACTTTATTTCATTTATTAGCCCCATTGACTGACCTGTTAAAGCAGGAGCAGCATTTAAATCTCCGCCAAAATATAAATCCTGGACACCTCCAAAGACACTCATATCCATTGAGCCTTTTTCAAAAATTTCTTTTGTATAGGCTGTTTTAATTGCTCTCAAACATGGAGAGCCTGTTTTGTTTAACACATAAGTATCTGATTCAGTACCTTCTAAAATAGCGTTTTTCCAATTATCATGGACAGGACTTTCTTCGCTAGAAACGAACCTTGTTCCCATCTGGATTCCTTCTGCTCCAACAGCAAAAGCTGCTGCCATGCCCTGCCCATCTGCTATCCCACCAGCTGCAATTATAGGCAAATCAATCTTTTGCTTTATAGCCTGAATCAAAACAAATAACCCTACTTCTTCAGGATTTTTAAATCCACCGCCTTCTGTTCCCTCTACAACCAGTCCATCAACTCCAGCTTCAGCTGCTTTCATAGCTCCAGCAAGGCTTGGTACTGCATGATAAACAGTTAGACCTGCTCCCTTAAGAACATCTATATATTTGGCAGGACTACCAGCTGACGTGGTGACAAATTTAACCCCACATTCAGCAACGAAATCTACAATTGAATCATCTTGCAAGAACATTATTGGTAAATTAACTCCGAAAGGCTTGTCAGTTAACTCTGACATTTTTTTTATTTCTCTTTTGCATGCGTCTACCTCTCCAGAAGAAGTTTCTATAACTCCTAGCCCACCTGAATTCGACACTGCTGACGCTAGCTGACTTCTGGCAATCCATCCCATAGGCGCCTGAACGATTGGATATTTTGTTCCTAAATGTTGCGTTACTCGATTCATAAAATTTTCTCCTCAGACATATTACCAGTTAGAATTTAATTTCTAAAAATTATAAAAACGTCTTAAAAGTTAGGCAAAATATTCAGCATCTTTAAAGAATTTTCCTTTTTGATCGTTTGCTGAAATTAAGGTTGGCTTTATAGGTAAATCTATATTTAAGTCTTGATCATTCCATTTCAAGCATCTTTCATCCTCTTTGTTCCAATAGTCTGTAACTTTGTAGAAAAATTCTGCTTCGTCACTCAATACTAAGAATCCATGAGCTAATCCTGGAGGCACCCATAATTGTTTCCCATTTTCTTTGGATAAAGTTATTCCCATCCAGTCTCCGAATGTATTTGAGTTCTTTCTTAAATCTACAATTACATCAAAAACCTCCCCAGAGAAAACTTGCACTAACTTTCCTTGAGGATTATCAAGTTGATAGTGAAGACCTCTAAAGACTCCTTTTTTAGAAACGCTTTTATTATCCTGTACAAATGAATAATCTTTTCCTATTAATTCTCTAAACCTATGAAGATTAAAATTTTCTGAAAAACTTCCTCTTTCATCTGAAAAGACTTTAGGGTTTAAGATTGATACATCTCTTAGGGATTCTTTTCTCATTCTATTCTTTTAAAAGTTTTGTCAGGAAACTGCTATATGAGTTTTTCATTGATTTAGATAATTTTAATAGGTCAGACTTTTTAATCCACCCATTTTTAAATGCAATTTCTTCCGGACAGGCAACAATTGTGTTTTGTCTATTCTGAACAAGAGAAATAAAGTTTGAGGCTTCAAGCAAACTATCAAATGTTCCAGTATCTAACCAGGTAAAACCTCTATTTAATATCTTAACTCTTAATATTTTATCTTTTAAATAACCAGCATTAAGATCAGAGATTTCTAACTCTCCTCTTTTAGATGGTTTTAATTTTTTAGCCCTTGAAGAAACATTTTTTGGAAAAAAATATAGGCCTGTGATGGCAAGATTACTTTTTGGTAGCTTAGGCTTCTCTTGAATCTTTGCAGGCAGGCCATTTTTATCTAAAGTCAGAATACCAAACCTTTCTGGATCCTTGACTTGATATGTAAAAATAGTGGAATTATCTTCGTCTTCATTTGCTTCTCTTAGAATTTTTGTTAAGTCGTTTCCATGATAAATGTTGTCTCCCAATATTAAGCAACTAGGATCGTTCTTTATAAAATCTTTTGACAGAATGAAAGCTTCAGCAATTCCATTTGGTTTTGTCTGTTTTATATACTTTAATTTTAAGCCCCACTGTTTGCCAGACCCTAGCAATTTCTTAAATTTAGGCAAATCTTTAGGTGTAGATATTATTGCTATTTCTTTTATTCCAGCAAGCATAAGCGTTGAAAGAGGATAATAGACCATAGGTTTGTCAAAAACAGGAAGTAATTGTTTCGAAATAACTTGTGTAAGTGGATGAAGCCTTGAACCAACTCCTCCAGCTAATATAATTCCTTTTCTATTATTAATAGTTTTATTCATTATTTCTCATAACTTCAATAATGCTTTTTTTCCAATTAGGCAATTCTATTCCAAAGTTATCTTTTAATTTAACAGAAGAGAGAAAAGAATATTTTGGTCTTTTAGCTCTTTGGATAAATTTTGATGAAGGTATTGGGTTGATATCTATCTTAGAAAAGCTAGATTTTAGATATATTTTTTTTGATATCTCTTGAGTAAATTTAGCAAATTCAAACCAAGTACCTGATTCATTTCCAGAAAGATGATAGGTTCCCCATCTATTTTCTTTATTTAAATTTTGTTCAAGTGAAGTAATTATTTTATAAACAGCCGAAGAAATAAAACCCGAAAAATTTAAACTAGTCTCTTGATCTGAAACAATATTTAACTCATCTCTGTCTTTCGATAAATTAATTATTTTTGAAATGAAGTTGTCATCATTTTTTGAAATAACTCCGCTGGTCCTCAAAATTAAGTACTTTGAACATACCTCAGCAATAAATTTTTCTCCTTCTAATTTAGAATTTCCATAAACTGATATAGGCTTTGCAGTATCATTCTCTGAATAAGGTTTTTCTTTTGAGCCATCAAATACATAGTCAGTTGAAAAGTGTATTAAAATGGCGTTGTTTTCATGTGCCAAAATTGCTAATTTTTTTACTGTTAAAGCATTAACTTGATAGGCATTCTTTTCAAAATCCTCAGCGCCATCAACGTTTGTGTATGCAGCTGCATTGATAATAAATTTTGGATTTATTCTTTTAATAATTAAATCTAAAGATTTTGGATTTTCAAAATCAAATCCATCTCTACCTAAAGAAATTACTTCACCGAGTGTGGTTAAATCTTTTGAGAGATGCTTTCCGAGTTGCCCATTTGATCCAAGAATTAAAATCTTTTTCTTGTTATCTTCCTGAATATCTTGATCTAACATTGTAAGATTTATAAATTATCTAGATACCATTTAATTGTTTTTTCTAATCCAGCAGAAAAAGTCTGTTCTGGGAACCAGCCAAGTTCCTTGTTTATTTTTGAAATATCTAAGCTATATCTAAAATCATGACCCGCTCTATCTTCTACATATTCAATTTGAGATAAATATGAAGTCTTGTCTTCTCTTGGTGAAATAGAATCTAAAATTTTGCATATTTCTGAAACAATTTCATTATTATTTTTTTCACTATTTCCACCAATATTATAAGTCTCTCCTGCTTTGCCTTTTTCTAAAATTTTTATTATTGCTGAACAATGATCTTCTACATAAAGCCAATCTCTTATATTTTTTCCGTCTCCATAAATTGGCAATTTTTTTCCTTTAACTGCATTAGATATCATCAAAGGAATTAATTTTTCAGTAAATTGTCTTGGTCCATAATTGTTAGTGCAATTTGAGGTTATGGTTGGCAAACCATAAGTATGAAACCAAGCCCTGACTAAATGATCACTAGCCGCTTTAGAAGCAGAATACGGGCTGTTTGGTTTATAAGCACTTTCTTCATTTGAGCTTTGGTCTTCTTTTTTTAAGGAGCCAAAAACTTCATCTGTTGAAACATGTATAAACCTAAAACTTCTTTTTTCTTCTTTAGATATTACTTTGTAATAGTTTAGGGCTGCATTAAGCATAGAAAAAGTTCCTAAGATATTTGCGTTTATAAAAGCTTCTGGCCCCTCAATAGACTTATCGACGTGACTTTCAGCAGCAAAGTTTATAATTGCTCTAGGTTTATTTTCAAAAAAAAGATCTTCTATTTTTTGTTGATTTTGGATATTAACTTTTTCGAATTTGTATCTAATATCTTTTTCTACTGCAGATAGATTTTTTAGGTTAGCTGCATAAGATAGATTGTCTATATTTAAAATACTTTCTTCTGAATAATTTAGCCATTTTAAAATGAAATTTGAGCCTATAAAACCTGCTCCACCTGTTACAAATATCATATCTACTTAACTTTATCCTTAAAAAAAATTTCTTCATTGACACCTTTGAAGAAAGCATAGAATTTAGCCCTTTTTCTAGAAGAAAATAAAATTTCCGGAGATAATAATTGAAAACTTGCAAACATAATATTTTTTAACGTAGACCCTTTTATTTTATGTTTTTTTTGAGCATAAACTCTTGATCTACCCATATGATAGCCTTTAAGTGCAGCTATTGTTGAATTTCTTGAGCTTGAACTACCTCCTATGTGAGTCACTAAAGCGTTATGAATATACATCAAAGGGCCCACCTCTGCTTTTAATCTAATAGATAAATCATCATCTTCATGATATAAAAATATATTTTCATCAAATCCGGAAATCTTGAAAAAAACCTCTTTCTTTATAAAAATTGCTGATCCGCTTAAAACTGAAACCTCTTTATCTTCTTCTGGACGTTTTCTACTCATCCATTCTTTTTTGGGCAATAAAACAGACCTTCTCTTAAAATCGTGTTTGCCTGACGCATCAGAGATTTTAGGATTAAAAGCACTTGCTTCGGGATACCTTTCAACCGCTTTTAATAGCTCGCTTATTGCATCTGGGCTAAGAGAAGAGTCAGGGTTTAGAAAAAAAAGAAAGTCTCCTTTTGCTAGTCTTGCTCCAATATTACATGCAGAGCCAAACCCCATATTTTTTTCATTTTGAATTATTTTGCAATCATAAATACTTGCAACATTTTTAATTTCTTTTTCTTGAGAGTTATTCACAAGAATAACTTCATGTTCTTTAGGAATAGATAAAAGAAGAGTTTTTAAAGCATTTGAACTTTCATAACATGGAACGATAAAAGATATATTCCCTGAATTATTTTCCATATGGGATTGTATAATTTTTTTTTATTTATCCATCAAATTAAGAAAAGACCCAGATCAACCATTAAATATATATTTGCAAAAAGTCCTGAGATCCAAAATAAACTTCTCAAACTGGGATTTTTATCTGTCGCAATTGAATAATATAAAATCATGTGAATCATTCTTGATGCTGCATAAATCCATATAACTAAGTTTAATTTTTCAACATCATATCCCGAAAGAATGGCTATTAAACTCATCCCTAATAACGGAACTATATTCTCCAAAGAATTCCAAAAAGCACGATGACTCCTAAAGAAAAAGGACTCTTGCCCTAAATTTGGATCTATTACTCCAACTCGATAACCTGGTTGTGCTCTGTGTGCCCCGACTAAGATTAAAGCCTGAATAATTATCATGGATAATATTACCCACAAGCCAATATAAACTGATTGATAAATTTCTAACATCTGATACTCCTATTTTAAAAATTTTCTGGTATTTTTGGTTTAAAGTCTTTGTAAAAAGACTTTAAGTCTCTTACGTCTTTTTCATTATCTCCTGAGGGCTCAAAAAAACCACTAAACGTACAAACTTTCTTATCAAAATCTATTCCTATTAACGCTATCTTACAATCCATTTGTTTAGCTATTCTTAAAAAGCCCGATTTCCATTTTTCTACCTTTGCTCTTGTCCCTTCTGGAGTGAGTCCAATAATGACTCCACCATTTTCCTCTACTAGTTTAGACACTTGGTCTACAACTAATTTAGGATGATTTCTGTTAACAGCTATTCCTCCAATGCCCTTCATAATATTTTTTAAAATAGGAATTGAAAAAAGAGTATGCTTGGCTAGTACATACATTTTTAGATCTATTGCCCAAATAAGGGCTAGAGCATGAACAAAATCCCAATTAGAAGTATGCGGACCTCCAACTAAAACAAATTTTTTTAGATTTGGTATTTCTCCTTGAACCTTCCAGCCAGAGAATTTCTGTATGGTTCTTCCAATCCACTGAATTATTTTGGGCCTATTTGCTAAATGTATTTTGGGAACTAAAGTTTTTTCTTCTTTCACAATAGTAAATATTTTAAAGATTCTAAAAGTTAATTAATTTTCTGAAATTGATTCAGATATTGTTCTAAAGATAGCTATGTGAGAATCTTTAGTATGTTCTTTTTCTTCTACAAATCTAAAGTTAGAGGAAGTTTTTGCTATTACAATTTCTGTTTTTGGATCTACGTAAATAAATTGATTGTAAACGCCATGAGCTGTGAAATCTGTTACTACTGGTCCAGGCACCCACCATTGATAGCCATATCCCCAATTACTCGATGATAAATCTTCGCCTGCAAAAGGTTGCACATGTTCTCCATCTGGAATCGTTGAGTCAGCTACCCATTGTTCAGGAACAATTTGTTTGCCTTTCCAGCTTCCCTTGTTTAAGTATAGTTGCCCAAATTTAGCAAGGTCCCTTACCGTTGCATTGAGACCTCCCAGAGACATTTCTATATCCTGGTGATCTGTTAAATAAAAAGCGTCATCTTGCATGCCAATCTGATTCCAAATTTTATCGTGGAGATACTCCTTAATGGAAACTCCTGAAACTTCAGCAACTAACATTCCCAGCATTTGAGAGTCTAAACTCACATAATGATTATAGGTTCCAGGCGTTCTAGCATTTATTAAGGTTTTAGCAAATTCTCTTTGAGATGTGCCGGTAGCAGTTACTCTTCCATAACGATTTATATCAGAATCAGGATCTCCATAGTCCTCATTAAAACCAATTCCAGAAGACATTTGAAGAAGGTTTTTAATTGAGACTCCCTCATATCCTGTTCCAATAAAGTCTTTGAGGTACTTAGTAATTGGATCTTCAATACTTTCAATTAACCCTTCTTCTAATGCTATTCCTATCAAAGCTGATAAAAATGATTTTGATACTGACCATATAATGTGTCTAGTATCTTCTTTATTATCATTCCAATAATTCTCATAAATCAAATCTCCTTTATGCAAAATGACCATTCCATCTGTTTGAAAATAATCAATGGCATTCATCAAGCTTTTTTCTTCTCCTTCGTAAAAATATGTTTCAGGAAGTTGGAAGTTTTCTTTTTTTTCAAATATATGAGGATTTTCTGAAGCTTTTATTGGAGTTGATACGGGAAAAAATTCATCCATATTTATAAAATTATATGAGATAGATTCTTCATTAAATAAATTAGTCACTTTATAGATTCTCCAAATATTAGGTCCAAATAGTATAGCTAAGATTACAAGAATGATTATTAAAATTAATACTATAGCGGACTTCATTTTTTTATCTTTTATAGAGAATATAAAATTGAGAAGCTAATAATAATAAATATATTAAAAATACCGCCAGAATAGAATTTAATAAAATAGGATCATCTAATTCATTCACTATTGGATTATCTGTTGGCAATCTTCTTAGACCATCAAATGTTGCCGGCACCAAGTGGAATAAAAAAGTTGAGGAGTAACTCAAAGTTTCAATATATTTAGAGAAACTTTTGAAAACTTCTGTTTTTTCAGCAAAAATCCCAACAAAAACGGCGCCTATTGCTAGAACTCCCATCGCATGTGCTGGGCCAAATCCTCCTTGGTTGTATATAAGCAATGAAGTTCCCGCAACAATCAAAGTAATCAGCAAATAAAATTTACCCGAAAAGTTTTCATATTTTATGAACTTATATTTTCCTAAAGAGTAGAAGCCGAAAAGCAAAGCTAAGACTCCAAGAATGGTATGAAACCAACCCAATATTGTAATTTCTGGCATAAAAACCCCCTCGTTTTTTTAATATTCTAACGCAATAGATCCATCATAGCCCTTTAGGAAAATAAAAATTTTAGGAATTTTGATTTTTCCAAGCTCTCAGAGAAAAAGGAATACTTAAAATGTATAAAGTCGACAAAAGAGTCAATGAGATCCATAGGAAATTAATCAGACCAAGAATGACTAGAGTAAAAAGTACTAAAAAAATAACATAATTATTTTTTTTTAATTTTAACTTTTCTCTTTTTGAAGAGTAGGTTGGAACCCTGCTTATTAGTAAAGCTCCTATTAGAACTGTATAAATTGCAACAAGATTTATATTGTCTGAGGCCCATTCAAATCCAATAAATGTGTGTGTGACCGGTAACAGAATCAAAACAGCTCCAACTGGCGTAGGTATACCCATAAAGAACCCTGATTGTTCAGAGCTTTGATCTTCTGAATCCAAGTTAAATATAGCTAGTCTGATACAAGAAAATAAAATATAGATAAGCACTGCAATAGAGCCTACAAAATCCCTTTCTTGCATGATGCTCATATATAAAATTAGTCCTGGGGCAACTCCAAAATTTACAAAATCTGCTAAAGAATCTAATTCAGCTCCTAATTCAGATTGACTATTTAAAACTCTTGCCACTAAACCATCCAGCACATCACATATTGCTGCAAAAATAATGAAAACTACAGCTGTTTCGAACTGTAATTCTAGTGCAAACCTTATAGAACTGAGACCAAAAGAAAGCCCTGCTAATGTAATTAAATTAGGTATTAAAGATCTAAAATCTATCTTTTTCATTTAGAAATTATTTCAGATAAGCAATTATTGTCTCGCCAGCAACAACTTTATCGCCAAGGCCTATATCTATTTTTGTATTTTTTGGCATATATATATCTACTCTTGAACCAAATCTTATCAAACCAAATCTTTCTCCGGCAGATAAATATTTTCCCGTTTTAATGAAGCTCAAAATTCTTCTGGCTATTAATCCTGCAATTTGAACAACTATGATTTGGGCTCCATTTTGTGTTTTTATAATCAGTGAATTTCTTTCATTTTTTTCACTTGCTTTGTCTAAGCTGGCATTGAAAAAACTTCCTTTTTTATAAGAGATTTTTTCCACACTTCCTTCTATCGGACTTCTATTTACATGAACGTTAAAAACATTCATAAAAATACATACTCTTTTCATTGAAATATCTTCCAGCCCAAGCTCTTTAGGTGGAAATGCTTCATCAATTAAACAAATTTCTCCGTCTGCAGAACTAATTATCGCATTGGGAGTATCAGGCGTAGATCTTTCTGGATCTCTGAAAAACCAAATAATAAAGAACGTTACTCCGTATCCAAAAATTGCTAGCGGAAGCCAAATGAAGCTTAAAGAAATTGAAATTAATAATGCAACAAAAGAAAATCTCCATCCTTCTCTGTGAATGAAAGAGGTTATTTTTTGTTTTTTCATTTAAATATGATTTGAATGATCTAATTCTCTTGGAACTATAAAATTAAAAAAACTATTTCTTTTTGAAGATTTTAATTTTAATTTTTTCATAAAAATCTTTGAGTTTTTTAACTAATTCAGGTCCAGCCATATATATTCCTAAAAATAATATTATCCAACTTGCACCGTATATTATTGCACTATACAAGCCTTTTTGAGCAACCGTAAAAGATGAGTTTACAGCTATTGCGCCAATAATAGGTATATAAGCAGCTGATAAAAAAATTAGCGCTGCGCCAAATAGTCTTTGAATCATTTATGCGGCGTAACTAAAAACTTAGTACCAGTAGCTTGTTTTGCATAAGTTTTTATTATCTCTGGATCAAGCATTTCTTCTAAAGAGATCTCTTGAGTATAGTTACTTGCAAAAGTTGTTGTAATTTCTTTTGCTACTCTGTCACGCATTTCTTGAAATTTTTCCATTCCTACTCTGCCAATAAATGGTGTTAGTAACCATCCTCCCAACCCCCAAGATAAGCCAAAAGATCTATTGAGTACTGTTGGCGAAGGGTCTAATCCTCCATAAATATATACTTGTTTGTATGTATCTGAACCGTATCGACTGTATTCCTTAGCATTTTTATTAGCTGCAATTTCCATAGCTGCTAATATTTGCCCAGGCAGTTTTCCTTCGTTTCCTCCACCGGTTGCGTCAAAACCCAAAGTTGCTCCAGTTTCAACTAATGCATCAATCAAGTTACCCATGAAATCAGCATCAGACGTGTTAAGAACATACTCAGCACCAATGCCTTTTAAAAGGTCTACATGCTCTTGTTTTCTAACTATGTTGATTAATGGAATTGAATCAGCTTTACAAATTTTAACTAACATTTGCCCCAAATTAGACGCTGCTGCTGTATGAACTAATGCTTTATGATTTTCTAATCTCATGGTTTCTGTAAAACCCAAAGCAGTCAAAGGATTTACAAAAGAAGAGGCCGCTTCTACCGGAGAAGTGCCTTCATTCATAATTAAGCAACTCATTGCAGGCAAACAACGATATTGAGAATACATTTCTCCACCTGCTACTCCAACTGTTTTACCGATTAAATCTTTGACATTCTTTCCAGCATCTATAACTACTCCACCACCTTCGTTGCCTGCTTTCATTGAAAGACCTACTCTTGGCTTTAGTGATTGCATTAAAGCAGGGTGAATACCAAAAGAGGTTACAGTCTCATCACCTGACCCTGTGGTGTTAATATTTGATAAATCTGCTGCAAAACTAATCAATAATCCTAAATCTGAGGGATTGATGGGAGAAGCTTCAACTTTTATTAGAACTTCATCGTCACCTGGAACAGGCACATCAGATGTTGAAATAGAAAGGTAGAGTTTTCCTTCTTCGTTTATTTCTGTTCTTATTTCTTTTGATACCGTAGCCGTCATATTTTCTCCCAAAAATTATTTACAAGGTTGTAACTTTAACTAATTTATAAGCTAATTGTTAATTTAAAAAAAGGTACATTAAATGACATTTTGTCTATTTTTTTCTATATAAATCAAGGCTAAGCGTTAATATTAAAATTAACATAAGAATAATAATTCTTAGATCAAAAAATAGAGGGGAAGGTACAGGTACAGCTATTGTTTTTATTAAAGCCCCTACCTTGTACTCGTGTCTTTCATTAAAAACTTCATTACCACTTATTTCTAACATGTCTCTTATACTTCTATATCTTACAATTCCTACTTGGTCCCATTTCTTTGTTTCTTCAGCGCCAATATGATCCAGAGCATTTGCTGAAATAGCGCCAAAAAAGACCGGATGTGAAGCCCTAGAAAACATCTCTGGATACATATATTCCATATAATAGTTCATAAGATCTTCTGCAGAAGCCCCTTTTCCAGTATGTTTTAAAGTGGGAGGATTTTCGTTAAAATCTAAATAGTTAACCATGTAAAAATCACCACCATCGTCCTCTTGCATAAATTTAAGAATATTTTCTTTATCTTCTTTGGAGGCTAAATTACCTTCTTCAATTCTTTGTATTGCCAAACTTATTTCTTCTTGAGATAGAGGTCCTGAAAAACTTGTATACCAAAAGAAAAAAATTGAATAAATTAATAACGCAACTATCCAATTGCTTCTAATCATAAATTTTCATCTTTTAGTTTATATTTAAAAAGCCGCATAATTTGTTCCCAGAAGGATCTCTAAGATATGCTAAATACATTTTGTAACCATTTCCTTCTCTAATACCTGGAGGATCTTCACAAGTAACACCGCCATTTTTTATTCCCTCAGCATGCCAAGCGTTTCCTGTTTCTGGATCTTTCACACTAAAGCCTATAGTGGTTCCGTTTCCGTGAGTAGCTAATTCATTATTAATTGGCTCAGATATACAAAAAGTCATATTTTCATGAAAATAAAAATATCTTGTTTGGCCTGAACGGTTTGGGAAAAACCTTCCTGGCTTACATCCCAAAACTCCCAGGATCTTGTCGTAAAACATTTTAGATTTTTCTATATCATTAGCTCCTATCATTATGTGGCTGAACATTTATGCCTCCTTTATTTTATTTTGGGAATTGGTATGAGTTTCGAGACCTTCCAATTTTCCATTTTTACGCCATCTTTTCATTAGCTTAAAAAACTCTAAAGAGCCACCGCCATATGGATTATTTTGAGGTGCCATTGCTGGTTTTCCTTCATTATTGTAATATCCTGGCGTGCAGGCTTCTTGGAAAGATTGCATATCTCTAGCTTTATTGATTATTTTTTCTACCCATTTTTCTTCGCCCTCTTTGGTAGCCTCAACATAATTCATACCTTTGTCTTTCATATTTTTCAAAATATAAGATAAATGAATGCTTTGTTCATCTAGCGAATGTGTGTAATTAGCAGTGAATCCACCTTGAGCTGGCCCAAAAAAGAAAGAGTTCGGAAAGCCTCTACAGTGCATTCCATGCATTGAAGATAGGCCATCTTTCCACTTCTCTGAAATAGACAAACCTTGCTTGCCATAAATCTCGTATCCGCTTCTTCTAGTGTATTCAGTTCCTACTTCAAATCCAGTTGCAAAAATTATGCAATCTACGTCATATTCTTTCCCTTCAAAAAAAATACCTTTTTCTGTTATCTCTTCTAAACCTTTACCATTAGTGTCTACCAAATTGACAGTATCTTTATTAAAAGTATTTAAATACTCATCATGAAAGCAAGGCCTTTTACAAAACTGACGGTAATAAGGTTTTAATGATTCTGCGGTATCCGAGTTTTGAACAATTTGACTTGCTCTTTCTCTTATCTTTTCCATTTTTGCGAAATCTACCATTTCAACCTGGTTGGAAAGATTCTCTTTGCCAACATGATTGATGAATTTCTTCATCATGCATTCTTTGAACCCTAGCTGGTACAGATCTTTTGAAAAAATTGATCCAAGCGCCCAATATGCATAAATAAATTTTGGTGGAGCATTATTACTAATACTGCCCAAAATGGTTCTAAAAATTTCTGTCCATCCATCATTTACTAGATCTTCTTTCTGGAGGCTTCCGGTGAGAAAGCCTTCAAAATTTTCTCTTCTTTTTTCATGCCATCCCTTTTCAAGAGATTTAAACCACTTCTCATCTGTATCCGTATTATTTCTTTCATCTATTGACGATGGCGTTCTTTGAAATACAAATAATTCTTTAGCTGATTCACCTAAATGAGGAATGCATTGGACTGCTGTTGCTCCAGTTCCAATGATTGCTACTTTTTTATCTTTAAGCCCTTCTAAATTTCCTTTTGAACTACCACCTGTATATTTATAATCCCATCTACTAGTATGAAAAGTATGCCCTTCGTATTTTTCTATACCTTTAATGGCTGGAAGTTTAGGTCTGTTCAAAGGCCCATTTGAATGAACAACAAATTTTGCATTTATAGAATCGCCTTTATTAGTTGATAAATTCCAAAGCTCCTTATCTTCTAGCCAGGTAACTTTTGTCACCTCTGTTTGAAAAATCGCTCTTTCTTTTAGGTCATATTTATTAGCAATAACTTCAATATATTCAAGCGTTTCCGGAGCATTTGTATATTTTTGCTTTGGGATAAACTTTGTCTGTTCTAGCAATGGAAAATAAATATAGGATTCAATATCGCACGAAGCTCCTGGGTATCTATTCCAATACCATGTACCTCCGAAGTCTCCGCCTTTTTCAAAAATTTTAAAGTTATCTGTGCCAGATTCTTTTAAGCGAGCTGCAGCCAATAATCCACCAAAGCCTCCGCCAATAATTGCTACTTCGATTTCATCGTCAATTGAATTTCTGTGAATCTTTTCTTCAATATAAGGATCTTCAACAAAATAAGTAAAGTCTCCCTTTACTTCCTGATATTGATCATTTCCGTCTTGTCTAAGCCTTTTGTCTCTTTCTTCTCTATACTTTTCTCTTAGAAAATCAGGATCAAAATTAAAGTCATCTTTATTAGCTATCATTAAGTCTCCTTAAATTTTTTAATAATGTTAATTTAGCTTAATATTTATTTTATTCAAACAGCAAATAAATTATCTTTATGAAAGAAATTAACTCTACTAATTGGCTTCAACCTCAAAATAATAGAAAAAGTTTTCAAAATATAAGATCTATCTTCCCAGTGATCAGTTTAAAAAAAGGAAATGATAAACCTTCAAAAATTATAAAAAATCTAAGACCAATTAAATCTATTGAATTTGAGGATTTAGACGGAAAGAAATCTATATCTGATATGCTCAAATCAACTTATACGGATGCATTTCTAGTTTTAAAAGGTGATGAGCTTATTTTTGAAGAATACTTTAATGAAATGAATTCTAGCAGCCTTCATTTAATGAACTCTATCTCAAAATCATTTGTTGGAATGCTAGCAGGGATTTTTATTGAAAATGGTAAAATTGATCCTAATAAAGAAATCCCTTTCTATATTCCAGAATTTAAAGGAACTGCTTTTTCTAATACCACTCTTCAGCATGCTTTAGATATGACCGCAGCTGTAACTTTCGGAGAAGATTATAATGATAACAATGCAGATTTTTGGCATGAATCAGCAGTTGTAGGATGGCGACCTGATTTAAGGGAAAAAAACTCATCAGAAAATCTTTTTGACTTTGCTTTATCTTTAAAAGATAAAGACCAAAAAGATGGAGAAAAATATCATTATCGAACTGTGCTCACAAATATTATTGTTATGGTTATTGAAAGAGCGACTGATGAGAAATTTAGTAAGTTATTAGAAAAATATTTATGGCAAAAACTTGGATCGGAACAAGAAGCCTTAATAGTCAAAGATGAAGCTGGATTTCCTTATATGGGAGCAGGTATGAATGCATGCGCAAGAGACTTAGCAAGATTTGGGTTAATGCTTCTTCATGATGGATTCTATAATAATGAACAAATTATTCCGGCATCCTGGATAGAATCAACAAAAGAAGGAAGCGCACATCTTAGAAAGATATTTTCAGAGAGCGATTATGGTTTGATGTTTCCTGAAGGACACTACAAAAATCAACTTTGGATAGCAAACCCTAACACTATGATTTGTCTTGGTATTTATGGACAAACAATTTATGTGAATCAACTAGCAAATATAGTAATTGTTAAGTTCTCTTCGCATCCTCAACCCGCTGATAATAATCTCTACACTTCGATATTGCTGGGAATGGAAGCAATTGTAAACGAACTTTAATCTTTATTAGATTTGCTAGTTGATTTACAACTAGGAGGAAGATTTATAGTTGGATTTTGGTCAAAAAATCCGACTGGGATTAGATGAAACCCGCAATATTCAACTGGCATTACCGGCCAATCTTCAGGGCGCGGGATATGTGTTACTCCAAAAGTATGCCAAGTAACTAGATCGCAATTACTAATGTCCCTGTTTTTAGAAGTTATTTCATCTAAACCCCCTTGACCCGAATGCATCACTGTATGAGTTCCTGCTCCATAAATCTCATCTTTTTCAAAAGGAGTGGCCCAAAGATTATATTTTGCGAAAGAAGCTCTATGTCCTATTGGAGAATTAGCATTAGACAAAAGAACAGGCGTATTACCTGGCAGAATTTTATAAGCCGTTGGATTCCCTACTCCGTTTTTTTTACTTGGATTAGATATCTTCCAAACTCTACTTTTTTTAGAAGATGTTTTTCTTTTCGCTTCACCTTCATAAGAAAAATTTTTAGTGAAAGCTTTGAATTGAGTTCCATGTGGATTTTCAGAATCCATAGGCAGTGGCTTTACATCTATTTCGGTTAGTTGATTTGTTCCCCCGTCAATAAACCAATCCATTCGCACATTGAATAAATGCTGATGAATGGGAGAGACCAGTTCTTCAGTAATTTTTAAATCTTGGTCAGATTTATGAATATTTTTATTAAAAGCGCTTATTCC
>CETY01000281.1_pt1 | contig 21888 bp, 20 predicted proteins | sample 361551 | NCBI WGS metagenome assembly CETY01 (sample SAMEA2623135, study PRJEB7988) | marine metagenome | biome: marine biome (ENVO:00000447); feature: deep chlorophyll maximum layer (ENVO:xxxxxxxx); material: "saline water (ENVO:00002010), including plankton (ENVO:xxxxxxxx)" | depth 45 m | reverse complement strand
TGATTGAAGTCATGACCTGCACCATTGACACTCCAATCGTTATCAGAAGCATGATTTGTACGGGCACTTTGAACCAAAATATGCTGAACATCTCGATAAGTCAAAGCTGGATTTACATCAAGCATGAGAGCGACAACGCCAGAAACGAGAGGAGTTGCGCTACTGGTTCCCCCGAAGTTATTGTAGATGTCAGAGGATGTGTAGCCTCCCGTGCCACGAATATCAGTGGTTGTAATTCCTTGTGAGCCGCCATTCGAATGTGCAGCAACTAGAATATTTGCACCATCTTCACTGTAGTAAGATTGAGTTCCAGAATCGGTAATGGCTGCAACCCCAATTGTAAATCGAGTATTCGCATATCCGTCGTAATTGGAATTATCACCATTGTTTTGACCGTTACCCCCTGCTAATGTTGTTATCGTGCCTAGACCGCCCCTCCCGAGGTAGACATTGTCTTCCAATGAGGCTTGCAATAGTGGTTCTGGTCCTTTCAAGGTTCGGCCATTATCACTCGGCCCCCAAGAATTTGAAGAGATGCCAACAATGTCTCTCCTGTGTCCTATTGCATCAGCCTCATCTTGGTCCGTGTTTGAGCATGCAATTAATCGAAGTCCAATGAGGTCAGCATCCAAAGCAGCTCCTGTTACACCGTTATTGTCGTTCCCTTTCGCACCAGCAACACCTGCTGCAGCAGTACCGTGTCCATCATCTGACGTTGGCGTTGGATCCCCGTCATTTCCACAATAATCGTAATCGATCGATGTAAGATAGTTAGGTGAGAGGTCGCTATGCTGATGGTCGACTCCGTCATCAACGATAGCGATAATCACTCCATTTCCTGTAGCACTATCCCATGCTCCAGTTACATTTGCATCCTCGCCGGCCGTGCCTGAGTTTTGTCCAGTGTTGAGGAGATGCCATTGTGAGGAAAATGAAGGGTCGTTTGGAATAAATCGGGGCGTGTTCGTGTGTTCATAGATGGGTGACCAAACTTCAACGGAGTCCAGTGAATTTAGTCGGTCACGAATATTCATCGATTCAGAAAGTTCGATAATAAAAGATCCTTGGATTTGATTTGGTTGCTCAATGCTCTCTATTTGGAACGGAAGCGCATCTCCGATCATCGATTCCGATTGGCCACACAAGGCAGGCATGTACAGGAGCCATGACTCGCTAGGTTGGGACGAATCATCGGTCATTGCTCGTGTGAATGCGTTGTTGACTCCAAAGGAGAGTTCTTGGGGTTGGCACTGAAAAACCTCCTCTTGAACCTCTGCTTGGGCAAATGAAAGGGGACCTGATACGAGCAGAAATACCAAAATGAGGCCTGCTCGCATGAATATTATCTTAGCCGGCATAGCATAGAAAACCTTGCTTGGGTGCAATAGCAAACTTTGACATAGAGAATGGTTACGCAAAATCATGCGAAGTTTAGTCACTGGCGGTGCTGGCTTTATTGGTTCTCACTTGATTGACCGATTGGTTGATCGAGGAGATGAAGTGGTTGTTCTCGATAATTTATCGAGTGGAAAAGAAGAATTTCTTTCTCATCATTCAACCCAAGTGACTCATCACCGCGTTGATATTACGGACTATGATGCAATGTCTCCATACTTCGAAGGTGTCGATGTTGTTTTCCACTTTGCTGCTAACCCCGACATTCGTTTGGGTACGCAAATCACAGATACCGATCTCAAGCAAGGTACACTGGCAACCTACAACGTTGTTGAATCAATGCGAATACATAGCGTACCTACAATCATGTTTGCATCTTCCTCTGTGGTTTATGGCGATAATGCACCTATGCCAACACCAGAAAACCATGGGCCATGCATGCCAATTTCATTGTATGGAGCAAGCAAATCAGCGGGTGAATCCCTCATCAGCAGTTGGGCTGGTACCTTTGGATTACAGGGATATATTTTCAGATTCGCGAACATTATTGGCGATCGTGGCACACACGGAGTCATCTTCGATTTCATTCACAAACTCAAAAGGAATCCTGCAGAACTCGAGGTTCTTGGGGATGGACTGCAAGAAAAATCCTATATGGAAGTCGGCGATTGTGTTGATGCTATCCTTCATGTTATGGGAACTGAAAACCAACCGCTGAACCTCTTCAACCTTGGCAGTCACGACACATGTAGTGTTCGACGAATCGCAGAAATTGTAGTTGAAGAAACAGGTTACACTGATGCTGTAATCGCATATACTGGTGGTTCACGAGGTTGGGCAGGAGATATCCCTCGTGCTATGCTTGCTATTGACAAAATGATTGCATCCGGCTTCAATGTGAAATTCAACAGTGAAGAAGCTGTACGCCATACTGCCCGAGTCTTGATTCAAGAAATTGGGCTCGATAACTAAAATCAGTTTCCTGGAAAATACCATTGTCCTTATTGGTAAGGATTGGTTGGAGTTGAACAGTGAGATGATGAATAATCTATACCGCTCCGAAGAAGCCAGTGCCCGTGGTGACGCCGCTATAATCGTAATATCTCTGTTCTTCGTGGGGCTTCTTGTTGTTGCCTTCACCTCAAATCCTATCGCAACAGGTACGCAACCTGGAGAGCGAGCTCCAATTTTCACAGCGCAAGCTTACAACGGAAATGGTTGGCAGACCTTTGTTTTTGATGATCTCTTAACTCCCGAGTGGAGCCCGAATTCAACTGGTGATGCTCCATGGATAGCCGTTGAATTTTTAGATACTGATTGTGGCTTTTGTAAGCAAAGTGCAGAAGATGTTGGAAACTGGGCTGAGCAATATTCCTCAGCGGTTTGGGACGGTCCAGAAGTGATTTTCATTGCAGTCGCTGTTGAATTCGTTGCTGATTCATCTCGTGCCGAGATCCAGGAATTTAGAGATTCTAACGAACATACGTTCGCATATGTTGATGATTTGGACGTCGATATTGCTGGTGAGTGGGAAGTTGGCGCCACACCGTCATACTTCCTTGTACAACCCGACGGAATCGTTGCTTGGAATTCTGGAAAGGCTTCCAACTCTATCGGTTGGGACGCTGAAAACGAAGAAGTGTATCCATTGACTGATTATACTGGAGATAATTACATAGAACTCAATGAAGCGATTGAGCAACTCACCAAGAAATACGGAGGTGGGACACAATGAATGAGTATGTTCTTCTTTCGTTCCATGCTGTTATTATCCTCTTTGGGGTTGTTCTAATGACGCCGCTTGGTGAATCAATAGGTGGATTCCTTGTCAATAAATGGCCTTCAACCTCAACCAAGCGAGGTCGGATGCTCGCCGGTTTGATGCTTGTTTGTACAGGTGGATTTACAGTATCGGCCCACACGCTGTGGATGCACAACAAACTTAGCGAAGGTGAAAGCGTTTGTAGCGGAAGTTCAGTCCTCAACTGCGATGGTCTTATTGGAAATGCTGAGTACAATACTGTCCCGTACTTAGGTCAACCATGGGGTCTTCTCGGAATGGTGGCTTTCTGTGTTCTTCTTTGGGTAGTTATTGTGGTGGCAAAAGAACCACTCGCTTTTTCAACACCATCGTTCCTCAAAGGTGGTCTTGGAGCGACAATTGCTGGACTCCCTGTGATCGGCCTGTTGGTAAGTTACGAGATAAAAGAGGGTTTGATTTGCCCATTCTGTACCACTGCTCACATAGCCAACATTATCGCCATGGTGGCTTTCATCCTTCTGCTTAAGATGTACGAATCAGACGAATGGGCTCCTGAGTTAAAGAAAACCAGGAAGTGAATTTCTGAATCGAGATGCCTCAGTCGCTGTCATAGCGGTGGTTCTTCTTCTTCTCGTCGTTGCTTATCAGGGGGGCTATATTTTCTCTGAGGAGGATACTAATGAAACGGAACTAAGCAATTCTCTCGATGAGATTCACCCACTTGCTTCCACATGCATCTCCCATGGTGAGCTTACACGTCATGATCACATGTATCTCACGATTCAAATCGAAGATCAACTTGTCACCATACCCGAGAACGTAGGTGTGAACAGCAACACATGCAATGAATCGGGGGCAAACATGCATGTTGTCCATACTCATTCTGCAGATGGGAAACTCCACTTGGAAATGCAGACTGATGAGGATGTAGAATTAGGCGTCTTTTTCGACGTCTGGGGTCAACACTTCGATGAGACTGGAATCTTCGATTATAGAGTCAATTCAACCCATGAGTTAGTCATGTTCAATCGTGATGCCAACGGTACGCTCGAAGAAGTTGATTTATTTGACAATTACATCCTTCTCAACAATCAAGATATCATTATCACTTATCGTGAACGTGTTTAAGGAATAAAGAGTCCTTCAAAGATTGGGCCCTCTTCGGATTTGCATTCCTCAAGACGAACGATTGTGACATCGATACGATCTGTTTCGGTGTAGATTCTCCTCAATTCATGCAACAACGCTCTTTGGACATCTTCCTTATCGGTTCCATAGAGAACGGAAAGGTGTTGGTTTGTACTGTCGTTGACCACTGCAATGAATTCCACCATCCATTCCTTTACATGGTCATCATCGTGCGTGTTTGCCTCAAATGTTTCTTCCATGCTACTATATTGTCACAATACCTTATCAATGAATGGGTGATTTGCATAAACATCTTCCACATTCCGGTAGTAAATTACGGAAAAGGGACATATTTTGATACTTTTATTCTTCTTCTTTTACCTTTTTCTTCTTTCCAGATGAAATAATTCCTAGGGCTCCAATAGATACGAAGATGAAAATCGGCAGGATAAGTGGAAGTGGTGTCGTTTCTTCTCGATGTGGATCTTTCAGACTAATTTCTACAACTCCCAGAGGCTTTGATTCAGTTGTGGTCATGTTAACAATCACCTCGCTAGTGTATTCATGTATGGCGACAACACTCCATTGATCCATTGAATCAATTGGATAACTTGCCACAAATGGTGCGATGATAGTGGCATCAATAGCCACGGGATTGCCAACCATAGGAAACTCAGCAAGACCAACAAGAACTCGATCCCTAGAATCTGTTCCTGGATTGATGTACTCTTCTGAGATTTCTTTGTTGTGTTGCACAAAAAGAATGCTGATCTGTGTGTCGTTGCTCATTGCTTCTTGAACAGGTGGGAATACGGTGACCGTAATTGCAGTTGCATTTGTTTCTGCATGGACTCTCAATTCAGTATAGCCTCGTTGACTTGATTCTTCTTTCAAGATATCACTTTGAACATCTGGCCATGAATTGACGCCCTCTCGGACTGCTCCATTGTGAACAATAAATGAAGGCGTAGCATTGAGACCAGAGTGTTGGATTCGTAACCGTTCGAGTCGGTGCTCGGAAGCAGGCGGTTGATATGCGTCGATTCCGTCACTTGGATGGTGAGAAATCATGGCAATTCGACTGCCATGATCATCGGTAATGATTTCTAAATCTTCATCAATTTCAGCACATCTTTCGCACCATGTTGCAGTATATTCTTCGACAAGAATGCTGTATCCACCTTCGACAAGAGCAGAACCTTCCCATGCTTCCGGATGAATTCGTACTGCATCAGCGGTTGGGATGAATGTCAAGATAAGTGACAAGAACAGCGCCTTAACAACTCCGCTCATGTCTTTCGCACATACTCGTCCTCCTTCATCTCATCGTTTTGACCATGAATGCTGGGAAGATGTTATGACGATGAGTTCTAGCATTCGATTTAGGGGATTGCAATGGCAGACCACTGGATTGAAAATCACAAACGTGATTCTTGGCGTAAGCAAGCCAAGGCAAGTGGATATCGTGCTCGGTCCGCTTTCAAACTAAAGCAAATCCAATCGCGATTTGAATTAATGCGCCAAGGCGATGTGATCCTAGATGTTGGATGTCACCCTGGAGGTTGGGCCCAAGTCGCTGTAGAAGAAGTTGGTTCGTCTGGAATTGTGATAGGAATTGATCTTGAACCATGCCAGCCCGTCGACGGGGCGAATCTGCTTGTAGGTGATATCACCGATCCAATGACTCAGGAACGTATTGTTACTGAACTAGAGCAACGCAAAGTCAATTCAGTTGTCTCTGATATATCCCCTGACATCACCGGAAAATGGAATATTGATCAAGCTGTGGCGATGACCCTTGTTGCAAAAGTGTTTGATTTTGCTTTGCCGTTGCTATGCAATGGAGGTTCATTTGTGACCAAGTTGTTCCAAGGCGTTGGGGTTGAAGAGTTAATCAAGGCAGTGAAACCACATTTCTCTACAGTTCGTCGTTATTCACCAGAAGCTTCTCGAAATTCATCCTCAGAAGTGTATCTGATTTGCCGAAATTATATGCCTTGGAAGACAGATTCAGGTTCAATTCTTACCGATTATGAAACAGAAGTCAACAAAATTCTCGGTGGAGATGAAATCGACGATGATGTTGTAGCAACGAAGACCAAATTTACAGTTCGTCGCAGGAAAAATACCTCTGAAGAATAATAATCGTTGATGTATTCTTTTGAGACATGACTCGTACCTGTGTGCACGACCTTTTGCCAAAACGCTTCATCAACTCTCTTGTGGGTGAAGTGATTCGATGCTATCCCGTTTCAATGACACAGGTTGATGACGATCATATGCCAGTACGCCATGTGGTTGTCTCAGATTGCAGCGGATGGGTTCGCGTTAAGTTGTGGGGCGAAGATGCCATGAGTGCAACACAGGGGCAGGTTATCGAGTTATACAATGCATGGTGCTATCAAAGAGGCGGGGATATTTGGCTAAGTGTTGGCCGCCATTCATGGCTTACGTTTCGCACGCAACCATAAAGAAGGGGAGGTCATGGGCAAACTACTACTGAGGCACTAATATGACAGAGAGAGCAAAGAATTGCACATCATCCGGCATACCACTAACAGAAGTTGGCTCCACGGCTTTCCCATGTCCTAACTGCGGACATCCTATTGGAAGAAGCCCCAGAACCCGTGATCAAGGTGTCTCTTACACTTGCTCCGAATGCGCTTTCGTAGGACCCTGAGGTGAGAACATGGGCATGGTAGCAATGACATACAAAGTAAATCCCGATGCTGAGATGGAAGATGTTGATACATCAATGATCGCAACAACTGTTCAAGGACTTGGAGACGATACTTACAACGTCCAACTTGTTGAAATTAAACCTCTTGCTTTCGGACTTAAATTCGTGCAAGTTCACGTCGTTATGAACGATGGTGAAGGACTTGCTGATGCTTTCGAGGAAAAGATGGCAAGCATTTCTGGCGTTGGAGAAATCGAAGTTATTTCGATGGGCCTTCTTTGAATCAAAGTTGATTCAAAGGTCCTCTCATATATTCTCGTAATAGAATCGTAGCATACGATCCGCTTGGAAGCGTGAATCTAAATTTCAAACAGGCCCCATCAGGATGCCATCGACTGTTCTCGCCGGGGCCATTATTCCAACGCTCGCCTAGTGTTTCATCAGCAGCCTTTGGTGTAACCTCAACTGAGAAGTCATCAAATGATGTAGTTAATGATCGACGTGTGCCTGTTGTCGTTAATCTTGGAATGGCTTCAACCATCCATGAGGTATCTGCAAGTTCCATTTCTTCGAGTACAGATTGTTCAAATTCACCAGGTATTCCTTCACAGGTACGTATGTCACTTCCCGGAAGCGGACCAGTTACGGTAAGTCTGCCAAGATCACAGTTTCTTCCGATTCGTGGTGCTGTACGCTCCTCAACAGTAACACAACTGCTTACTGCAAGTTGTCCTTTTTCATCTATTCTTCCAACTAAATCTCCGGTTACTGGAGTTGTGATGCTCAAACCGTTTTCTAGGCGTTTCTTTAGCGATCGATTAAACACAACGGATTGCAATGCATGAACAGTCATAAGCTGAAGATTGTTTGGAAGTTTTCGAAAGGCTCCGATGAAATCATCTGGATTCTTCAGCAAGTGCTCAACCATTCTTTTCTCAAATCCAAGCCAGTCTGGAGCGAGAGCAAGTCCATCTTCGGTGATGCCATGTTCACGTATATGTGCTCTGAATGCAGCCACTGTGTCTTTCTCATCAGCACCTTCTTTGGCAATATAAGTAAGGGCCGCATCTTCCCACCGCTCTTGAACAACACGTGCTCCGACTTCAGCAGTGACTGCTCTGCCACTTCCAAATCGTTGAGGTCCAATCCAGTTTGGGGCTCTTCCTTCACCAAGCATACTCACCATGTTGGATTTGATTTGTTCAACTTCTTCCATCGCTTCATCTTCAGTCATTGGCGATCCATCTGGATGAGCGCAACCTCGAACGACAATCGTGAATCGATTGCCCCGATGATTTCCAAAACCTATCTTCTGGTGCGTACGTCCGAGAACTTCGATAATGACATCGTTTATCTCGACTTCTGATACCTTGAATTGAGGTGCATCGATTACGAAGAGTTGGGATGTAATGGCTCGCTTATCTTTTGTTCCTGCAAAGAAAATACGATTACGTGAAATCCCTAATTTCTTTGAGAGGTTATTGCAAAACCTGTTCGTCTCCCAGTTTGTAAGTGTGACTTTAGCGACTGTAAACCGGCCTTTTGGATTCAAAGTAATTTTTGTGGCGATTTCATCGACGCGGAAATCTGCAACTCTTGATTTCAAGACGCCGCCGATACCAGTATCATCAGTGGCGTAACCTACCAATCCGATGGCTTCAGCCAAAGTATCAGTTGGCTGCAAAGAGGACACCTCAGAGTGTGAGGCTGTCAAATTCAGAGGAGAGGCTTCCTACAATTTCGTCGAGAATTGCTTGAGGTTTTGCCTTTCCAGTGGTGCGAATGTAAAATTCAGGAGGGTCCAGTTCAGGATGTCCAGGGAAGTAGTTGGCGTATTCCACTGACTTATGATTGTTCAAACGATCACGGAGCATTTGCAAAGCGGTATGGGATTCGCCCGTAATGCGGAGTCGGAGTTCATTTTTTTCGTTAATGAGAACTTTAACAGGCATGCTATCGACCAACCGACCTGACCTGGTGTTTTGAACCTTCCCGTCGACAAGAGAAGTAAAACTGACCTCTGCTGAGGTTCGTGGAACCCTGTTGCTTAAACACCGAAACAGGTTCGGGTGAATCATGGACACCTCTTCCTATGAGGACCAACTGGCTAACTTCTCGGATTTATTCAAGAAATCAGCTTTGCCAATTCTCATTGTCTCTGCACTTATTACTGTTGGACTTGGACTCCATTTGATTGCGTCTCCACCTGAGTTTAGAACGGATTTAAACGACTTTGCTCCGAGTTCAGATTCCAAAGATGCTCATGACAGAATTCATGAATACTTTCCAGATGAATCAAGACCTCTTTTCATCCATGTTACAAGGAGTAACGATGGAAATGTTCTGAGTATTGACTCACTTAAGGACATGCAATCAGATTTGGAAACACTTCAAGCAGATGAGCGTGTTAATCTTGTTGCAGTTGATTCATGGACGACTTCACCTGGAATGATTCAAATTGCTCTTGACGAACAGTCTCCGAATACAACACTTTCTGATTACGAGAACTGGGCTCAGTTGGTTGATGCCGTCGTTGATGATGATACCAGATGTGAAGATCTCAATCCTGATGATGCTTTGCTTAGTACAGTGAACTTTGTTGGTTCGGCTTTGGTGAATAAGAATCTCGATATTTCAGCTACATGCACCTATCTCTCAAGTGGTGAAGGTGATGCCGTTCCAACAGCAGCATCCACTGCGTGGGTGCTTGAAATTGATCCAGAGATGGCAGAAGATGATCGTCGAGAAGTACAAAATGATCTTCGAACAGTTCTTTCTGAAATCAGTTCCACATCCAACATGACCTATTCTTGCGCATCCTTGGATTTGATGTCCTATGATATCGATAAAGGCACGTTTGATAATCTCGCATTGCTCATTATCTTTGCAACCCTCGTGGTTGTTTTGCTTCTCTTCGTTGCATTTAGAAGCATTAAAGGCGTTCTTTTCCCGTTCCTAAGCCTCAACGTAGCTCTTGTTTGGACCTATGGTACGATGAATCTCTTTGGAATGAATTTCACCGCTCTAGAGGTCGCTGTTGCCCCATTGGTTCTTGGCCTTGGAATTGACTATGCAATCCATTTGCAACGTGCTCTCTCAGATATCAGAGAAAAGGTGGAAGATACAGCAGAAGCGTGGATGAGGGCATGTGGGAAACTCAGTGTTCCATTGACACTTGCAGTTGTAACAACTGTTGCAGCCTTCCTTGCTAACATCATCTCACCTCTCCCTCCTCTCGCCACCTTTGGTATCGCATTGGCGTTTGGTGTCATTTGCGCTTTCCTTTCCTCAACACTGCTCATTGGAGCTCTTCACGTGGTATTTGACAATGGTAAGCAATCAAAATCGATGTCGCCACTTCGTTTGACGAATCTAACAAAGCCTCTGCTCCAACTTCACAAGAAACAACAAGTCGCTGTCCTCCTAGTTGCAATTGCAATCTCTGGGGCATCAGTGGTTGGAGCAATGCAACTCGAGACAGATTTCGATCTTTCTGACTTCGTTAATGAAGAAATGGAAATTATGTCTGTTCGTAATGACATCAACGAGAACTACGATAGTGCTGGATGGAAATATGTCTATGTGCTCCTGGAACCGGTTGATGGTGGCGTAATTCCTGATGATGGGATTTTGCTCGATCAATTACGTAATCTCCATTCGAAATTAGAATCAAATCACGACGTAGTGGGTACAGATGAGCGATTTCCTTCACCTTCCTATGAGGGTCCATATATCGTACTTCGAGATGCAATCATGCGAAACGAGTCTTTCGGTGACCTCCATGGACTTGAGGTCTTTGCAGGCGATGTGTACGAAAAGGATGGTGTTGATGTAGACTTAGGCTCTGTGTTCAGAGAATTACAGGTGAACACAACACTCGCAGATCCAGTTTCTGGCAAAACATGGAGTGATCGTGTCAATGCTACAGTTAATCTGGATGGTACAAATATTGCTCACCTCAGGAATGAGGTTCGAGTTGAAGCCACAACCTCTGACGAATCAAAGCGAGTTGTTTCAGAATTTGAATCAATGTTCGGTTCCACTTCTGATGAAGGCCAACTGCGAGAATCGCTCAAAGATCATGCAGTCATACATGTGACTGGAGATCTCGTCATACTTCAGCAAGTTTTGGAAGGACTCTCATCTTCACAGGTTAAATCGACTGCAATCTCGTTGGTTGTGTCTTTCTTTGTATTGCTTCTCCTGACACGAAGAGTTCTTCCTGCTCTGATTGTTCTTTTGCCAGTTGGTATGGCTTCTCTCTGGGTTGTTGGATCAATGGCAGTTCTTGGCTTGAAATGGAACGTTCTGACAGTTCTTGTTACGGCCTTAACTCTTGGAATTGGTATTGATTATACGATTCACATGTGGCGTCGCATCGAATGGGAACTCAAGCGTCAGGATGATCACTGGGCTGCCCTTAAGACCTCTTTGGAAACAACTGGAGTTGCTTTGATGCTCTCTGCTGCAACAACTGCTGCTGGATTCATTGTTCTGCTTCTTTCTCCAATGCCTGTTATTCAGGACTTCGGATTGATTACTGCTGTAACAGTCTTCTTCTCGTTAGTTCTTGCATTGGTTCTTCTGCCAGTTCTGCTCGAACTTGCAGCACGTTCCCAAGAAGCTGCCGAAGAATCGGATTCGTGATTACGATAACGCTTCAATGACACTATTCATTTCCAATCCTTGCTCTCGAGCAACCAATGCCAGAGCCATCCAAGCAGTAACGTGCAGCAATGCCCGTTGCTTCCGGGCTGCTCTTCGCTGAACCTCTTCGGAAGACAGTCCAGATGACCGTGCAATGAACTTCAGCAATCGTTTCGTAGTGCCTGCTCTTGGATCATCATCTGCTGTTTGTAGATTAGGTATTGATTTCGTTTGTTCAACTTTTGAAGCCTTAGTTGGTCCCTTGTCTACAGTCATAGGTTGAGTTGAGTCCTTACTGAAAACAATGGGGTTCAACAGTCGTTCAGGTCGAGGATGCCAACCGAGTGGAGTGACCGAATCTTGAAAATTATCACTCGGGGAAAGGCTATCTTCATCTCCAACCAACCATCCTGTGCGAACCAATGCTTGGACTGCATCTGTTGCTTGGTTTGGAGTTAGCCAACCCATGTCAAAAGAGAGCATTCGTTCTATATCGAGCGCATCAAGCGTCTCTTGTCCTCGGAAACAAAGAGCAAGAACTCGTTTGATGTCTTCGTTTTCAGTACTCACCGCTTTCACCTTACTCGACTTTCTCGAACTGACCATCTTCCAGTAACATCCAACGCCCGCATTCAGATCCGGCATAGAACGTGCCTTCAGCAGTGTAATCGTATTCTCCGCCACTTGGCAACTCACTCCAACTAGCAACTCTTTCAGACGTGTTTTCTTCATTTGAAGAAAGGCTGTCAAGGGCTGCAAAAGATGCAGCCGCTTGTTCAGCTGGTGTTTGTGTTGAGAGTTCAGGTACTGTTTTCTTCGCAGGCGGTGGCCCTTTCTTCGTTGATGATGAACTTGAGACTCCAACGTTTGTTGGACCCTTTTTCTTTTCTTGAGGCGCCTCAATAAGCGTTTCTTCTTGTTCAATTTCTGCTATGTTGGGATTTCGTCTTTTATTCAGAAGGAAAATAACTCCAAGAAGAATCACAACAGATCCGGAAGCAGCCCCGGCAATCACAAGAGATGAAAATCCTGATTCACTCGAAGAATACGTTTCATTGAAGATATTATTTTCTTCGTTCAATTCTGCAATTAAATCGCTGGAGTCAATTATCACTTCCAAATTCCAACTTGATTTAGGTGTGGTAAATTTTGCACGCATTTTTGTCGATTCAGAAGTATCAAGGCTGTCGTATTGTTTGAGAGCCACAAGTTCACTAGAATCTCCACGGATTATGTATACGCTAACATTGAAGGAATCTGTAATTCTCTCTCCAGAATTGAATAATTGGATTGTAGCTGTAACGTCTTCTCCTTCAGTCAAATCAGCATCAAACGAGACTTCAATAATTTGTAAATCAGGGCCTTCTGATGTAAGTGGGAGTGAGATCCAGGGTGTCTCTTCAGAATTAGAACTCTGGGAGGTTAATTGCCAACCTGCATCGTCTGAGCCCGTTGCCCAGCAATTTAACGAGGCTTGCGAACCGAGTTCAGAAGGCTGTCCAGACTCTGAGAAATTGAACCTGAATGAGAAGAGCGTTCGTCCGTCGAAAACACTGATTGACTCCCGACTCATAACCAGAGGTTCCCAGTTGACAGTTGTGGAACGTATCTGGCATGTCACTGATAAATTTCCTGTCCACAACTGGGGCTCCTCGATGTTCGCTCCAATTTCAACATTGTTGAGATGATACCGAGAAACCGGATTAAGCGTCGTATCAAGAAGAAGTGGAGCATCTGCGTCGATTGTAATATCTGGTAAATCCACTGTTAGGAATTTTTCGATTTCAATCGGATCCCAGAAGCCAAGTTGGGCATCATAAATCGACCCACTGGATTCAGGAACTTGGAAGGTTGTCGTGAATGCTCCATTTTCAACCTGAATCGTTTGCCCACCTTCCCAATCTGATACTTGGAACATCCCATCCCATCTCAAAGCGATCGAACCTGTGTACGGCTCATTGGTGTTAGAATGGAACACTGTTCCTTGAATTTCAATAAAGTCATTCGCAACAAGGATGGAATCTGAAGTTATTCCTTCTGTATTTGAACTCCCAGTGATGTCCTTTATAGATGTGATAGCAATGTCTACATCACGTTCAAATGTCCACGCAGAGTTTTCGTTTTTGAACGTGAATCCATCTGTATCGTAGGTTCGAATTTCAAGTTGTCCAACATTGACTCCATTTGTTGTAAGATCCCACATGACCTGGAAATCGAACTCAATGTGGAGTTCATCTCCGATGATGGTTCCTATACATGACTCTGTGATGCTGAGTCTTGAATCGATAGCTGAACATCCTTCATTGGCTCTGAAAAGAATTCCTAAATCTTCATCGCCTCCGAGTGTCAAGCGTACCGTATTCAAGTCACTTAATCCATTATCATCACGAACAACAACATTCCATCCTGCAAATTTCGTCGGTTCCAAGAGTTGTGGGATGCCGCTAATTGTTGGGTATCGCTCTTCTAATGATACGATCTCAGCCTTTGTAGGAAGGCGACTTGTCCAATACAAGTGGCCTTGACCCGTGCCATCTGTTTCAATAACACGCCCATCCTTATCCGTTCCTTCCAAATAAATTTGAATCGAATCGCCCTCTTGATTTCCCGATTCGTTGATGTTGAAGGAAATTTGCCAAGCGGTTCCTATGTTGATGATATTGTTTGAAACATTGATTCGCTCACTTGGTTCTGAAAGACCATTCGAATTCGAATCATGGACACCTTTCATCCATACCCATGTTTCTATTGCATCCTCGCTGAAACCAGCGATGTCGTATACGTTCATCTCGATGCTACGGTTTTGTTCAATATTCAGATATGAATCAAAAAGTGGTGAAGTCGTTGCCAGAAGAGGGGCAAAGGAATCCAAGGTGAATGTGGAAATCTGAGAATCTGTTTGCAGCGTAAGAGCATCGATTGTTTGGGCATCTATGCTTATGTAAGCAGTTCCTGATATGTTGGAGGGAAGCGTAGCTAAGAATTCAGTTTGTTCATTACTGTTGAGATTAACATACGATGTTGAAGTATTGTACCAAGCGATTTGTTGGTTCACATCTCCGGGTGTTTCTCCAGCAATATCGACATTGACTCGGACTTTGATGTTGTTCGATAATGGTCGAAGTCCACTGGTTGTATATCCATGGTCGACTGATACACTTAGTGTCGAACCTCCGATAATGACCTCATTTGTTTCAATCGTTTGATCACCTTGGGTTGAGAAATTCGATGTCAAGTCATTGATGAAGACGGAAACAGTACGATCAATGTCTACAGGTGTTGGGTGCGTGTAGGTTGAGGTTGCGACACCTTCAGTTGAAGTGCGAATGAGGACCTTATCGGAATCCATGTCGTTGAAGGACATCGCCCAATTGACTGTTTGGACGCCATTGATCGGTGCAGGCATGGTAACTGTATTTGCGTGCAGTAATCCGTCTTCGTCGCTAATGGATACGACTGAGCCATCGGATGCTAATCGAAGCGTTGTCCATTCAGCGTTTGGTTGGAAGAATCCCTCCGAGGTTGCTTTGATCATTGCAAACTCAAAGACCGCTGGTTGTGTGAGTTGGTCTTCCATGGCAGCATGGTATGTTGAAAACGAGATCGATTGGGCATTTGGTTGAATCGCCACTGGGTTATTTAGATCGAATGCTGCTTCCTCTGATCCCCATTTTATTGAGTCCAAATCTGGTATGATCCAATCTTGGACTTCTTCAGTAAACATTTGGATTCTGTATTCCATGAGTCCGTTATCGCTCGCAGCAATAGATGAGAGTGAATGATTCCCTATCCCAAGCAGTGCTAGGTTTGCAGGATTTGTTGTATCAACTGGATTCCATGTTTCGCTTGCAAGTCCCGATTCAGAGTTAGAGATTCGATACTGAAGCCCTAATGTCGTTCCAGTTGGTTCTGTTCCAGCTAATGTCATCCACATTAACGAGGCTGAACCATGTTCAGTCGTCGATAGTACGTTCACAGGAGATGAAATCCAACCTGTGTGATTCTCTATTCTTGGAGCGATTTCGCTTTCATCTAGGTAAACGATGCCCCATGATGAAAAGTAAGGTGAACTCGAAATGTCCCCGCCTGCAAAGACTGTTAATCCATCAACATCAATTGCAGCCAAATCAAACACACCAATGGAAAGATCATCGTGTCGACGCCATTCATTCGATTCGGGAACATATCCCCAGGTTTCCTTTGATTTTGCATTCTTGTCATGCCCACCTATCAGAACAATCTCATCATTGTGTACAGAAGCAGCCATTCCAAACATACGGAACGACATGTTCGGCAGATTCGTCCATGTATCTGTTGCTGGGTCATAGACTTCTGATGTGTTGAGTACTGGTTTGCTCGACCACGTATAGGCATCATCTAAGCCCCCAAATGCGTACAACTTTCCGTGATATTCAACCAATGGAAAAGCAAACCGCTCGTAAGACATATTGGCTTTTTCAGTCCATGTACCAGTCACCGTATCATATTCCAATAATCGATCAGTCGCGTCATTTGCAGAAGCATTTTGTGCACCACCTGCGATGTAGATTTTTGTTCCAATTGCAGCCATCCCAAAATTACCAACTTCTTTTGTTGCGGGCATTGCTGGTGGTGTTGTGCTCCATGAATCTGTTGAAATATCGTACACTTGAATCTGACCAGTTGACTTTCTAGCAGGACTTGAACCTGGATACCAGTCGCCAATTGAGTACACTTTGTCATTGATTTGTACACACTCATGATACTGCTGGCTGTTCGGCATGCTCGATGAGGAGAGGGACCAAGTCTCAGTTGAAATATTGAATATTTCAATCAGATTTGTAGCAGCTTCATCGTTTTGTTGTTGCGGATCAGGATCTGTTTTTCCCCCCATCAGATAGACGAGGTCATTGGCCGTATCATGTGCCATACAACCATGTGCTCTTGTAATCAGAAGTCCTCCTCCAGTAGTCGGAGACCAGGTTATTTCAGGCCGAACAAGTTCTAATTCGGATATACTTGCATTTCGAGCAACTTTGTTGAGGAGAAAACCAGGATCTGTGAACGATGTTTCCTCGCCGAGAGAATGATCAACATCGGATTGCTGTGTTCCAAATAGAGATGGATTTGGTTGGATTGTTCCGAGGAGAATGAATCCTGTTATGAGGAAATGAATCGCTATTTTCCCTTTCCTCATGGTACGTCTGTGTTTCATCATACTCTTGAGCATTGCCAATGTTTTGACAGACCCGGCTATTGTGAAAGTTCATATCTACTGGGCTACTGCAATCCTCGATTGGCGTATGGCAAGAGACTACGTTGCACGCGACCCCCGCACGGGACTTCCCATTGCAACAGGGCGTAAGCAACGTAAGAAAAACACCAAAAAGCAGGTGACTGGTCCATGGCAAGAATGTTCAAGAAAAGATATTTTAGCTCTTGCAAACGGAGAAATTCCGTCACTGCAGGTCGACTGGGGTGGTCGCCGATACACACTTCCCCGAGAAGATGGAGTTCGAGGTCTTGGAAGATTAAAGGGCGTTTGGGCAGATAAAGCTCATGCAAGTCTCCTTCAAGCATTGGAATCAGATGACGCAAGCATTCGAATCGCCGCTCTAGAGGTGCTCCCTATTGTTGCAGAGCAACGGTCTGATGAACTCTTTGACTGGCTCTCTGTCCTCTTAGATGATGATGATTCATCCGTTCGGAGGGCGGCAAGTCAGTGCCTCGAAGATTCAGCCCCGACCTTCCCTTCTGGAATTGACAGTTCCCTTGCTCAAGAACTTCGATCACCTCTTCAGGTTCGAAGCGAACCTGCTTGGCGAGGTTTGAAAGGTCTTACAGAAACTTGGCCAGAAGTTGCATGTGACCATATTGATGAGCTGCTGCTTGTCGACGACGTCGGCCTTAGGAGAAAGGCTTCGAAATTACTGAGAAATATTGTTCAGAGGGCAGGTGCTATGGGATGGGATTTGATTTCATGGGCACTTAATGACGCAGATCCTGATGTGCGCCGGAATGCTTCAGGTACCCTCGCCTCCTTGTCGAAAAAGGAACCACGTATTGCGATTATGTTGACTGAACGAGCAATCCTAGATGCAGATGCAAAAGTACGTAACAATGCATTGAGAGCAATTCGCTCTATGGATACAGATGATTCTCGTGCACGTACGCTGATTATGAACGGAACACGTCATACAAATGTCGATGTGAGACGCTCCTGTATCGAGATGCTCCCAATGCTCTTGGTTGAGGATAAGTTGCGACTTATCGCAACTGAGTTGCTGCAAACAGAAACGAATGATGAACTCAAGAAGATGCTTAATGAATACACTTTTGATGCTTCGATTGAAGGCACTGAAGCTCAGAAGAACACGTTCCTTGCTCCTGCGTTACCCGTTCCTGCCTTGGAACGGGAAGTTGCACAGGCTCAAGGTCAAGCTGTTGGATTAGAATCTGCTCCTCTGGATCGTCCTGCCCAACTTGAATCAAAGGATGATTTGCCCCAAGACCCATAACGACATGGTTATGAGGGGGTGTTGAGTCGGTTGGCCATCGAGGTCATCACATGATGGACGACAAAGAATTACAATTCGACAGACTTTGGGAAGGAATCACGCCAAAAGGAGTGAACCGCACTAAGGCTCTCAAATTCCGACAATACATCCTAGAGCACGTTCGACAAATGCGTCGACCCCTCAACCGTGACAATGCAAAGAAGTACTGGTTGGGTATACTCCAGGCAGAAAAGAAAGAGCGCGAGAACTTTTGAAATGTAGTGGGGGCCACTTCCGTTTCAGTGGCCTGAACCGAATGAAACGGACGGAGCAACATGTTCACCAAAACGAGATTCGATTCGCTCGACATACCACAGCATCTCATGGATGCAATTACTGCAATGGGATGGGAATGTCTTACTGAGGTTCAAAGAGATACAATTCCATTAGCTCGGAGTGGCCGAGATGTGATTGGACAAGCTCGAACAGGATCTGGAAAGACTGCTGCATTTGGTTTGCCTATTCTTGAGTCATGTGATTCAACTGGCAAACTCCAGTCGCTTATTCTTGCACCAACTCGTGAACTTGCTCAACAAGTTGCGGAAGAAATGACACAACTTCAAGGAAATTCCGGCTTGAAGATTATGACTGTTTATGGAGGTACTGATCTCGAGAAGCAAGCACGTGGTCTCGATGATGGCGTTGACATCATCGTTGGGACTCCTGGGCGTGTAATGGATATGAGCCAGCGTGGTCACATCGATCTCTCGATGGTTCAGATGTTTTGTCTCGATGAAGCAGATCGTATGCTTGACATGGGATTCTTACCCGACATTATGTGGATTCTAGAGCGAACAACTTCTCGCAAGCAAACCTTGCTCTTTTCAGCAACATTCCCGCAGGAGATTCTTGATGCTGCAAACGAATTTATGAATACACCTGAATTCGTCATGACAAATCAAGAAGAATTGGATGTACCGCCGATTGACTTGTTCAACATCTCGATTGGCCGTACAAACAAACTTTGGGCACTTGGCCGTTTACTTGTCCGTATGGGCGATGATGACCAGAGCATCGTTTTCTGCAACACAAAGCGTATGGTCGACTTGGCAGTTCAACGTTTGAAGAAGCATCGATTCGATGTTGCAAGCCTTCACGGCGACTTGAATCAAAATCAAAGAGAGCGCATCATCGATTCATTCCGTAAAGGGGAGATTAAGACCGTTATCGCTACTGATGTAGCAGCGAGAGGAATTGATATTGACGGAATTACACTCGTTGTCAATTATGACGTTCCATCGGATATTGATTCGTTTATTCATCGTATTGGACGAACTGGTCGTATTGGTCGTCATGGCGAAGCCTGGAGCCTTGTTTCAAAAGACGACGCTCCGCAGATGAACAAAATCATTGCAACCTACAATTTGCACATCCTTGATTCAGAAGCCCCTGAACTTCCTGACGGTGTTGATAGAGACCCGGTTAAGAAGCAAGAAGATTATGGTGAAACTGCAAACGTGTACGGATTTGTATCAATCAAGATTCACTCAACACGTGAACAACTCGGCTCCCCTCGAACTATAGCAACATGGTTTGAACAACATATTCGATGCGATCCTCTTGCGATAGGTGATGTGAGCTACGGTGATGAATCTACTGTCGTTTCTATTCATAGCAGCAAACTTGGTTTGGCTATGAAAGCGCTCAATGTCCATCCAATGGGTGATGGAATCGTCCAAGCGACCGTTCTCTGATCATTCTTCTTCTGAAGATTTTGAGCGGTTTTTCCAAGAACCTTTTGGCTTCTCTTTGGATTTAATTGCAACTGGTTGGACAGGTTCTTCCTTTGTTCTTGAAGGTCGTTCTGGCCATTTTCCTTGCTCATTCTTTCGTTCGATTTCATAAATTCCTGCTGTTCCTAAGACTAATCCTAGGACTGCAAAAGACCATGCGCCCTGGATCGCATTGTCCCAATCTGCTTGAGCCTCGATACATGATCCAGTCGTCAATTGACTAAACTCACAATAATTGATGACTTCTTTCGCATTCGTAGCATCTGCATTTGCGTTAATCCACATCCATGAGATGATGAAGAAGGTAACCATTGTAAGGAGCAATCCATAATGTAGTCTTGACCAGCGTCTCCTGAATATTATTCTCCACTGTTCCTTCTTTTCCTGTGATGCTTGGAGTGTGCGTGAACTTGCGCCAATGAATTTGAACCAGACAAGCCACATGAATAACAGGACGATCAAGAATCCCCACTTGTAGACGAAGTTATGGAACTCCCACATGTTGTTCAGACAATCTGCTTGATTTCGATCGGCAAGACAACCTTCGACTGCGATTGGGTAGAACGCTACAAGTCGAATGATGTTGAGAACATATACCACTGCACACATAACGCCTACAGCCTTGAATCGCTGCCGCTGTGAAACACCATCTGTCATTAAAATCAGTGTTGAGATGAAGATCATTTCGTGAATTCCTGCACATTCATCTGAAACATAGAGTCCTACAGAATTAAATTCTCCAGGAAATGAATCATGATAGAAATCAATACGCGTCATCCAACCGTCATGAGTTCCGAGTGTAGAAGCGGCTTCTCCAAACATTAGGTGATTGACTTCATTCCAAATGTATGCTTCAGTAACCTGGATAAACGCGAGTGTATCTGATGGTTGCGTAATGAACCAATAGAGGGCTTCAACTGCAAGCAAGGCTAATGGAATCTTCCCATACTGAAGACCAAGTTGGCCGACTTCGGACCAACTCATGTCATCGTTATGTTTCGTCGAGGCGGAAGCAGCCATCGGTTAGTGCTTGGGGCTGCTCCACTTGAACATGTTGTGTGAAGGGAAATTTAGTCTGGGATGTGTTGAAAAGGTGAATCTATTGGGTTGAACATGGTTGAGCCGCAAAAGGAGGCCACACATCGACTCGATGTGCTCGGTTTCTTCTGTCCGGTGCCTGTAGCAGAAGCAAAGCAAGCGCTCTCTTCTATGAAAGAAGGTTCTGTGCTTGAAGTACTTGCTAGTGATCCAGAGACGCTTCACGATATCCCCATGATGATAGAACGAACGCCTCATCTGATTGTTGAGGTTAAACAAAGTCAAGGTGAATACACCTTTCTAATCGAGGTTATGAAAAATGAAGTCTGATGTTCCAAGTATTGCTAAATTGCCAACCAAGTGGGGCCAGTTCGATATTCATGTTCATCATGAAGAAGAGACAGGTCTCGATCACGTTGCCCTGATGATGGGTTCGATGGAAGGTCCTGATCCTGTTCTTTTGCGAGTTCATTCTGAGTGCTTAACAGGTGACGCCTTTACCTCCTTGCGATGCGATTGTGGGCCTCAATTAGATGCAGCCTTAGCCGCAATAGCAGCGAATGGCTACGGATGTTTGCTTTATCTACGTCAGGAAGGTCGAGGGATAGGGCTACACGCTAAGATTCAGGCATACCATCTCCAAGATAGGGGTGCTGATACTCTTGATGCGAATATAATGCTCGGACATCCTGCTGATGGAAGAGATTACGGAATTGCTGCAATCATGCTCTCAGGACTTGGGATATCATCTGTTGCCCTTTTGACAAACAATCCAGATAAAGTCAAGCAACTCGAAAAACACGGAATACATGTGGCTAAGAATGTGCCTTTGATCGCAGGTATAGGTGAAGATAATATCGACTACCTACAGACAAAAATTAATCGCATGGGTCACATGATTGACTCATCTGAACTCGAATAGATGGGGCCGTGGCCGGGAATTGAACCCGGGCTGGCAGAACCACAATC
>CETY01111794.1_pt1 | contig 22056 bp, 10 predicted proteins | sample 361551 | NCBI WGS metagenome assembly CETY01 (sample SAMEA2623135, study PRJEB7988) | marine metagenome | biome: marine biome (ENVO:00000447); feature: deep chlorophyll maximum layer (ENVO:xxxxxxxx); material: "saline water (ENVO:00002010), including plankton (ENVO:xxxxxxxx)" | depth 45 m | reverse complement strand
CGAGACACAGAACTACAATTCATTGAGACACTTTATAACGTTCATTTATACATTTCATATCAAATACCTGTAATTAAATCATTCTAAACATTGATCAAGATATGATCCCTCCAAATAATATCCCTGTGGAACCTCAGCGTCACACGCATGAATGCAACGAGTCACGTCTTCTGTCCAAACATAATCAGGCAAACATTCACAGATTCCAGGACCCTCTTCAGCATTGCACCCAACAACGCTTGTGTTGGCCGAGCTGGAGCAATCGGCGCAGAGCCTGCATCCCACCAAGCCAAATTCATTCGCATATGTGTCAGTGGGACAATTCAGACATGCACTCTGCCCAACGTTGCTTTGAAATGTTCCAAAATTACAGTCAAGGCAATTACTTGACCCCGCGCTAACACTAAACTTTCCTGCTTCACATGAAGTACAATTGTCAAATACAGCCCTTGCTACAGTTGAATATGTGCCGATGGGACATTCTTCACACACAACGGTGGGATTTGGAGCGTACTTGCCTACTTGACAGTCCGTACAAGCACTGGCTCCTGTTTCTAGATTTACTGTACCAACAGGACAATCAAGACATGTATCAACAGACGTAGCTCGTGAAGCACTGGAATAAGTGCCTGCTGGACAGGGAGTGCATGAAAAGGCATCAGAACCAAGATATGTGCCTGGAGGACAAGGTTGACAGGTAACTGCAGAATTGATGTTTTCAAAATAAGGAGCACCTCCATAATCATCCAAGAAGTATTGAGTTCCCGAAATTCGAGAATTTATCCAAGTGTGAGTGGATCTAGGAAACGTGTGCACCAATTTATTGCTTTCGTCACCATAGAAAATAAACCAGGCAACTTTAGTCTTTTCTTGACTTGAAACAGCATAATCATTACAATGGGGGTAACAGTCAGCAGTCATAAATCCCAGTTTAATTTTTACGGTTGAAAAAGAAGATGAGTATACATTTCGCAATCTCCATGTCAATCCTGCTTCATAATCCCAATAACCTTTGTAATAACCAGGTTGTCCCCATGTGTGCACAAAAAATTCATTTCCAAAAACAGGATCAAATCTGTGATTTTTCAAAACCAAAGTAGAATCCACTGTAATTTTGTACCCCTTGCCCCCACATAACTGACACGCTGTAAGATAATCAAAGGAATTTTGTGAACAAGAAACACACTCAGAAGCCCCAGAAAACCAGTTATAAGTTCCGGATGGACAATCTGTGCAGGGGGTGCCTTGAGCATACTTTCCCGCCGCGCACTGCACTGAACAAAGATATATGTTATTTGAAGGATCGGTGCTTGTCCCAGCTGGGCAGGAAGTACAAGACCCAGGCCAATATCCGGGATACTGCCCTGAGTAATCCCAATATCCACCTTCGACAAACTGGCCAGCTGAGCACGATGAACATATACCCAACCCCCTAGAGTTAGCAAATGTTCCATCAACACAATCAACACACACCCCACTTGTTGAATATTTTCCATAGTTACATTCCAAGCAATCAGATGCTGAAGAAATCTTTGTATCTGCATACTTCCCCGGACTACAATTCACACATGAACTCGCACTTGCATCAGGATGTTTACCAATTGGACAATCTTGGCATGCAGTAGCGCCTTCTAAACTATATGTTCCAGTACTTGCTTCACTACAGGACCAGCATATACCATACTGCGATTTTCTATGCTTTCCAGCGGGACAATTGATGCACGTAGTTGCATTGTCTGGTAAGTGTTTTCCTTCAGCACATGAAGTACATTCATTTGGAGAAGTCTCTTCGCGAACACTGCCTTGATCAAAATATCCAGGGGGACAATCTAAGCAATCATTAGCACTGCCTGTTTGTGAAGTCGAATATGTATTCTCTGGACACCAGGAACATTGTGTAGAACCAATTGCAGCGTACATATTATTTGGACAAAACAGACAACTATCCCAACTGACAGAATTTTTGAATTTTCCTATTGGGCATTGCGAACAATCATATGGACACGATAAACATTGATATCCAATATCGCATAAACAATCATTTAATATATTGTCACCTGTAGTCGCAAAACTATTGGCAGGACAATTTTCACAGAACTCTGTAAATATTGAGGTACCACTTGGACTTAATGTAAAGGGCCAAGGGGGGTGTAGAACCTCTCCAGTTGAATAAACGGTTGTTGGACCTCCACATTGGTAATAATCATACGACCCATCATCAAACCACCAATGAGAATTGATTGGTTTTGTTTCTCCACCAACAGAATAAGAGTTTGTCCAATAAATAAAGTAATTTGATGAAGTAAATGCTCTGACAGCAACATATTCACCAACGGTACCCTTGAAAATTCTCCACATTCCATTGCCGTATGCTATACTATACGTGTCATGTGTTATTGGTGTAGATGCTGACCAAACTCTCCAATCAGAAAATTCCGCAGCAGTGTTTCTCGTGTACGTTCCAGACACTACATGATTAAAACAACTTGGAGCTTCAGAAGACAATGTAATACTCACAATATCCAAGTTTGGTCCAGAAGAAGTATATTGATTAGCTGGGCAATAAATCGCACGCGCGCCCATCACAAGGGCCCCCAAAACTACGTAGAAAACCCGGATGCGACAGGCTGTGTGTGGGGGGGGCATTTAAAGATAGAATGTGTGGACTTTAATATGTACATTAACTATGTATTTTTAATCATATCATATTGACACACTTCATTCATTTATTTATTTGAACAATGGCTGTTTAATTTTAACATCATAACTACAAGTCTAATTCAAATTCAGCAGAGATAAGCTTCATGCTAGCATCAATCCCTAGTTTGAGAAAATTCGGAGAAATTTCCGATGCTGAAGGAAGATCAAAGCATTGTTTATATTTACCGAATAATGGAAAATCACATACGGAAGCCCCTATGACTGCATTGAAAGGGTTTAACAAGTCGTATCCACACCAACACATTTGACAATAACTTGTTACAGAACCCACATTACATGTATAATCACTTTTAGCACTTATTTCGAATCCTGCAAATCCCCAAAAGTAATCAAGTATTTGTATTGCTTGTTGTCTTTCAGCACTACAGTCACAGGAAATACAAACCTCAGATTCTTCGCCTTGAGCACCTGTAATATCATTATATTTACCAACAGGACATGACAGACATTCGCTGTAAGCATTTGTAGAATATGTTCCAGGACGGCATGCTCGACATGCAATGCCACCCATCATAACAAAACCATCTTGAGCGTATTCAATATCGCCTTGACAATAATGACAAGCAGACGTTTCTTGTGAACGTGAAGCAATACTTGGTTTGTGTGCAGTGGTATACTTTCCGAATGGACAAATCGAACATGTTCCATAAAGATCCACATCAACATTATAATATCTGAAATATTGTCCAGCAGGACATGCTGAACAAGGTTGTGTTGGTAACTTCCAATCTGCATATTGTCCCGGGTTACATTTATTTTCACATGATGTTCCGTCCTTGACAAGTTTCATTTGGTTTAGAGTTGGTAAACAAGGTAAACAATCTCCGTTGTGAAAGTATCCATAACCTGGGTTACAGGCAATTGCTTCACACTTGTCAAGTAGTCTAGACTTCAAGTTGCTGGAATCGAAATCTGCTCTCCATTTATAACGATCTTTATACTTTTCTTCAATGTATTGACCGTTGTACTCAAATTTAGTTGCTGTACAGCAAGCTGTCCTGTCTTCGTTAGTTGCGCCTCCACAATAATCACACCCAGTGTTACCAATGTGTGTCTTGTAACGGGATCCGGAACACAAGTTACAAAGCCCCGTATATTGTAAACCATTATGTGTTAATCCATAACCGGCGTTGCATTCACAGGCGTTTTCACCCTCAATAATGGCATTATATGTCGTGGAATGTTGTTTTATAACTTGGGGATAGCCAATAGTTACGTCAGAGTATACCTGATTACATGACATGCAAGTTGGAAATGTAATAGCGATAGTTTCTGTTGTTGACAAATAAACGTAGTACTTCATACCAGGCCTAGGATTCTCCCGGGCATAAAACTTCCCGTTTTCACACTGTGTGCAGACTGATTCCCCGGCCTTTGAAAATTTTCCCGTCTCACATGAAGAACAGGTCGTAGCTTGAGCATCTGAATATTGATTGTCAGGACATTTGTCACAAACAGGATTCTTTGAAGAATAATGCAAATACTTTCCAGCCTCACATGGAACACAATTTTGAACAACTCCACTTATGTACGAAAATTCGTATGAAATTTCGTATCTATATCCAGGTTTACAACTACATGTATTGCCACTGCCACGCACTGAATTGGACAATGTACATTGTTTGCATTCACCATTGTCTGACCAATGGTCTTCTGGACATTCACTGCATATCACATCTTTGTTGCCATCCAATTGACACGTTGACTGAATTGCACTATCGTAATAATTCCAACCATGACCATTTGAAATTGAACTGTCACTGCATGAACAATCTGCACATTTAATGTCGGAGTTTTCTGTACAACTTTCTGAAATATATTGACTACTGGACGAGCATGATTCAGAACAATCCAGGCACTCATTAGAACCGGTGTCTTTGGCAAATTTTCCATCAACACAAGCTGTACATATAGTCGCCGCAGCGGTCTGAGCAAATTTGCCAATAGCACAATTTGTACAGGAAGTAGATGACGAAATGTCAGTATTTGAAAACTTGCCCGCGGGACAAGCATCACATGTATCTTGAATTGTATTTTTGTAGTAACCTCCGTTACACTTGAAATCTGTTGCACTGTTAACTTTTACACCATTTGTATCCACAGTAACCGAATTACTGGGTATTTGGATACAATCGGTTTGACCCCGTTGGTTTTGGTATTTGCCCTGCTCGCAGCTCTTACATGTTGGGCTGTCGCCATATTTTCCTAGTGGACACAACACACAAGTATGATCCCCTCTTTCTGTTTTATGCTTACCATCCCCACACAATGTGCACGATTGATCTGATATTTCGTAATTTACAGCACAAACACATTCATTTACACCATTTCTCTCGGAATTCGGCTTTATACTGTTACAAAGTTTACATGAACTGATAGAGGGTGAGCCCGGATTTTCAGTAATGTGGTTATCCGGACATTTTGTACAAGCGTTATTTCCAATGAAATTTTTATAAGACGCAATGGGACACGCAGTGCAATCTGTAGTTAGAGAATATCCAGTGTTACAATGACACCCCGTCCCAGTTCCTGTAGAAGTCGAATGTTCGTGACACGCCGTGCACATGGATGCACCAATTAGATTGGAAAATGTTGCTCCCGTACACTGTGTACACGTAGAATCATCTCCAGCACCTGTCGTCGATGAAAATTTTCCGACATCACATGCCACACATGTTGTACCCGAGGTTGCAGCCACATCCACTGAGTATTTGCCTGCCTCACAGTCCGTACAGGCATTTGGCCCTGCTGAAGCTTTATACTTTCCACTGACACACTTAGTACAGGATCCTCCATCCGGCCCCGAAAACCCGGCGTTGCATAGACAGTTCGAGCTGCCCGCTGGAGCATCCGAGCTTTCTGGACACGCCACGCATGTCGTACCTGAGGTAGCAGCAGCATCTGAGTATTTGCCTACCCCACAGTCCGTGCAGGCATCTGGCCCTGGTGAATCTTTATACTTTCCACTGACACACTGAGTACAGGATCCTCCATCTGACCCCGAAAACCCGGCGTTGCATATACAGCTTGAGCTTCCAGCTGGCGCATCCGAGCTCGTCGGGCATGCCACGCACGCTGTATCTGAGGTTGCAGCCACAGTCCCTGAGTATTTGCCTATCCCACAGTCGGTGCAGGCATCTGTCCCTGCTGAAGACTTATACTTTCCACTGCCACACTGAGTACACGGGCCCCCATTTGGTCCCGAAAAGCCGGCGTTGCACAGACAGTTTTGTAAGCTTGAGCTCCCCTCTGGTGCATCTGAACTTGCTGGACACTGCTTGTAAAAATATTGATTATTCTCATCCTGATAATTTCCCGCAGGTACGAGAGTACAAACTCGATTTTGTGTTTCTTTGCAAGCATTGGTTGACAGAATATACTTGCCAGGACCGCAATTCGTGCATTCCAGACATGACGTTTGGCCTGGTGAGTTTTGATACTTTCCTAGAAAACAATCTTTGCATGTAGATTGATAATGATCACCCATTGTCAATAAATCAGAATCAAATTTACCTGCTTCACAATCTTCGCAATTACCAGGATTGAAACCGACACAATTAAGTCTTTTCATACCATCTGGACAATTATTACATGCACTACATTCCCCTGCTTTTGCCCCCCCACACGAATGCTTGAATTCTCCACTATTACAATCAAAAGCAGTACAAGATGAGCATCCTTCGCTACCACTGGTTGTTTTGTATGTTCCATCCAAACACGAAGCACATGAACCAGCATTTACATGTCCACAGGAATTTCGCTGTTGACCCGCGGGACAATCTCCACAGGTTGTACAATCTTCAGGCCCTGCTTCTGCTTTGAACTTTCCTGTCAGACAATCCTGACATGAACCTGGTGAAGCCCCCCCACATGACTTCTTTTCTTTTCCTGCATTACAAGTTGCAATCGTAACACAAGATAGACAAGTACCATTGCCTTCAAAATCCTTGTAATATTCATCATCACATGGTTCACATGTTTCACTTTTCAACGTGTACCCCGTGTCACATGCACACTGTGTGCTGAAGAAAGAGCCCTCAGGTGACGTGAAATGCGATGGGCATATTTCACATTCTTCAGTACGAGCCCAAATATTTGAATATTTTCCTTTAACACACATTTCACAATCTGAATTACCATCATCCAATTTGAAAGTGCCTTTCGAGCAAGCGTTGCATGCAGGTCCTTCCTCGTAATATTCATAAGATTGACAGTCGCCACCAATACATATGCTACCAGTAACCAGTTGTTGTCTTTCATTGTTAATCGTGTACCCCATTTTACACACACAATCCTCTTGAGAAAATTGATCGTTCACGGTGACAGTGAATTCTGGACACTGAATACATACAGAAGATCCACTTGCAGCGTAAGAACCTGATTCACATTGCTCACACACGCTTACATCAGGAGCAGCAGATACATTGGAATACTTTCCAGCCGAGCAATTTGAGCATTCTGAATCCCCCTCTGAGTTTTTATATTTACCCATGGGGCAAGCTGTACATGGACCTCCATCTGACCCCGTGTATCCCAGATTACACTTACACTCCTCAATAGATTGACTTCCAATAGCAGAATGTGAGAATTGGGGACATTGAGATGGCTCGCTACTCGCTTGCCCTGAATATGTCCCCACAGGAGTAATCTGACACACAACCACATCTTCTGCCGCCGTTTCATTTGAAAATTTACCCGCCGCACAATCAGAACAAGTTGAATTGCCAATAACGTCTTTGAATTTACCAGGTTCACAAGCCTGACATACTTCGCCATTTTCTCCTGTGTAGCCTTTGTCACACGAGCATTGAGTGATCGCCGTGCTTCTGGTCAGGCTAGTATACGAGTTAGCAGGGCATTCAACACATTCCGATGCGCCAGATGTAGACCAAAACCCACGTGGACATTCACTGCATTCCCCAGCCCCACTTTCGCTGACATAAAACCCTGCTGGACATTGTAAGCACTCAAAGATCAGTTGATGACTTTCATTTTGATAAGAACCCGGTTGACACAATTGGCATGTTCCAGCAGAATCATGACCACATGAACTCAAAATGTTTCCCATTCCACACGGCTGACAATGTGAACATTCCTCGGCTCCCGTGACATTTTTGTAAGTATTTGTTGGGCATTCTTCGCAAGTACCATTCGTACTTCCCTGACACCCCACTAGATAAAATCCCTTATCACACATGATGTCTGCACAGTCAAAACACAGAGAAGAATCGTTTTCTAGCTTATACTTTCCTTCTGCACAGGCGGTACAGTTTCCGTCTGAACTCAACCCACAGAAAGTTCTTGAGTACCCAGGTTCGCATGCAGCACAAGGCAAGCACGATTCCACATACCTCTCCTCATTGAGTTTAAACGTGCCCTGTGGACAGTTTTGGCACGTTCTCTCAGTCCCAAGATCGCAGCTGTCAGTATACATTCCCGGATCACAGGAACAACACGTTTCATTATTGCCCCCACAGATACCACAATCGTCAACAGTAGCATTCCCACCAGCTGATTTGGGGATAAAAAAGCAATCCAATTCGGGCAAACACTCATCCTTATTAGCATACGTCAAATTGGACTGGCATTGGTCACAGAGATGGTCGTCCGGGGCACAAATTGAGCATTCACCACACGAAGATAGTCCACTACCGCCACATACATTACAAACGTCTTTTTGTTTGCCCCCCACGGGTACTCCGTCACAATCTAAGCAGGAAGTTTTATTTGAAAATACTGTATTATTTCCACCGCATACGCCACATGCATCAAAGAATGTAAGTCCATTTTCCGCTCCATCACAATCTTGACAATCTACATATTTGCTTCTAAATTTCATCTTCTTACCCTTGTCTCTGTAAAAACCACATTCTTCTTCGGGTTTTTCACGTACAAATTGTTTGAAAATGGTTTTGTCGTCAACAGGCATTTTAAATCTTCGAACTATCTGCCCATACACATCTGTGTCATTGAAGACGAACTTTGACTTCAATTTCTGCTTAATCTGCAATTGTTCCTCTGATAGACCATTTTCATTGACTCCCTCTTCCGCAAACACGTCCGCTTGCCTGTAAATGGCCTTGTAACGAAAGAAAAAATCAATGTCATGACCGAGCAAACGGCGGGAGGTTGTATGGTTGTCATCGTGTAGATGATCCAATCTTGCGTCCTGGCACGTGTAACAATCCCACACGAGCATCCAATCTTCAAAAGACGTCTCCGTCTCATTTTCAAACATTTCGATCAATAGATTCTCAAAAAAGCCTGAATAGTTATTGAAGCTAAGTTCAATGTAGTCGCCTTCCGAATCCAAAATCTCCATCTTGTCTTCAAAAATGGTGTAATTGTTTGCAGAAGCATGGTTCAAAAGATCATGCATTGCAGTCTCATTGTTGATACAGGAACAATTTCGCACCAAACAGCTTGTATTGGTTCCATTACACACACCACATACGTCCTCTACAGCAGTGCCATTGATTTTACCAAAGCAGTCTTTGCACGTAGAATTTGTTCCATTACAAACGTTACATGCATCTCGGACAGCAGTGCCATTGATGTCACCGAAGCAGTCTTTACACGTAGAGTTGTCTCCACCACAGACTCCGCAAAGATCACGAACAGCGCCGCCACCGGGAACATCTGCACAATCCAAGCATGTAGAATTATCGCCATCACATATTTCACATGCATCTGTTTTGTTTCCGTAACATCCACAAAATCCCAGTGGATATCCAGTGCCATTACATTTACCACACACATCAAGCTTGCTACCAAAGCAATCACATTCACCTTTAGGTGGACCTATAAAACTTCCATCGAAACATGCACATTCATTTGCAGTTACGTTCTGTTTCAGACCTCCACATACACCACATTCATTGAATTCATCTCCATTACAGTTGCATTTTGGCCATACAATACCAGGACCATCACATTTACCACAATTATCTAATCGTGCCGTGCCTCCCGGAAAGCCAAAACAATCTACATCTTGACAAGGTTGTATACGAGCATTTGTAAACTCACTGCATTCAAAATACCGATGAAAATCCAGTTCAGAAGACGAATAAATTCGCTCAATTTCATCCTCATCTGTCAGACATTTACGGCAAAACAAATCTGGAAAACTGCGATAGTAATCATCTTCGCAAGTTCGATCACAATCCTTGAATTTTGAACCACGAAATTTTTCATGAAGCCGCAATTCCGATGCATCACACTCAACACACTTTTCATTTTCTGTTTGTGAACACTTCTGCCATTTCTGTCCAGTAGATAATCTGCAAGTTTCAATCTTTGCAGTAGTACATGGTTGGCAAAGATTTATAGTTTCGTTGATTGTAAAAGTTGTATTCAAAAAATAATCGTCTTCACATTTCCACGAACACCCCCCGGGTACAAACACTGCATAATTTTCAGGCTTGCCACGAACCTGCGTTTCATAATGATGCGAATTTTCTTCAAAACAATCTTCACAAACACCTTCTTCAAATTTCTGGAGAGCAGAGCAACCTTTCATATATTTTCCAAGGGCACAATTAGTACCCAAAATTTCCTCACAAGCCTGACATTTTTGCTCAGTCTCAGACCAAAAATGATCACCATCACATTCATACAACTGCATGTAGGGAGTCAACAACGCCTGGAATGATAGCTTATCGGGGACGCCACATTTATCATCGTTCTCCTCAGAATAAGCAGAATAAGCAGAGAGACCAATAACACCCCGGCTGTTTTTCAAATTAGTAGGCACAGCAAAGTGACAGAGACCCATGCCCAATTTTTCGAATGTAATTTCACACCCTATTTGGTCTAATCTTTCATAATATACAGCCTCAAACTCATCCTCATCATTGACCTTGCGAACTAAAATTCGATAAGTACATCCCACTTGATCAAGATTACCTCTCAATTGCACTGCAACGTGCAGGCGTTGCCACGATTCACTGTTCAAATCGACTAGCAACTCATCCTGGCCAATTTCCAACAATTCATCTCCACTCGGCACATACATGTACGTATGCATAGCATTGACTGTTTTTCCATCATGCTCAATATCCTCAAACCACGTAAGCTCTTCAGTAATCACAGGAAGAAGCTGCCAGTCATCCACTGCAACTGAACGGTGTTTCTTTAAAGAACTAAATTCACTGGTCAAATCTAAATCCATTCTCGTGCGCTCAATGTTCAAATAAATTGGCATCTCTTTCCCATTCCCTTTTTTTAACACTTCCATAGGAAGATTTCCAGGCAAAAACCTCTGCAAATACAACCACTCACTTTTGGGAACCTCTTCACGTCTCCAATAATTGTAATCCGAAGTGCGATTAACCCACGTGCGGAGCAGGTTGAGTGCCAGGCCGGTTTTTATGCTTTTCTGCATGTTTTGGATCGACAGTATTTGAGTCTGTGGTGGTATATTCAGGGAGGCACAGGGCGCCAACTTCAACTTCTCACTCGTCTGCATGGCATAAGGCTGCATACAAGAATAGCTGCAAGTGTTGCCACAATCATTGTCGAAATTGGCCTCAAATAATTTGGGTAAGGCTGTATATTCCAATACCATATTTTCTCCATGTGATCTTTCTTTGAATACAAAATCCATTTGTGCTTTTGTAGAATCGATACTTGGAAGATCTACACTAGACCATCCCCGTTGAATATTAGGACCATTATTTTCGGCTACTAGAAGATATTGTGTTGCAGTGGGGCCATCAACATCTGACATCCAAAATTGCCATTTGTTTTGCACAGAACGCCATGTTAGTCTGGGATTGTAAGCGGCAGCTGCAGACCAAATTGTGTATTCATCAGAGCTTGTAGGAATAGCGGAAAGAAAAAAATCTTTCACACTTTCATCATTTTCATATTCAAAATAATAGTCACCTTCTGGGTTTATGAAGTCCTCAAAAGGCCACATTTCCTTCCGAAAGTAGAAATTTTCTTTATAGATCATTTCTTCGCCAATAAATTGGCATGGATTTTTTTGCAATAAGAAAATATCATTTTTGAAATCCGGTTTTGCCATATCATGATCTGTATGTACACATATGACTGCTGATGCGCTTGCATTGATGATTAGCGTTTGATTATCCTGCATACTGTCAACATCCACATTCAATGAGATGGACTCTAAATCCACGTCTGAGCCTGTAGCATTTAATGCTTTGTCAAAAAGCTGTATGTGATCAAGTTCGCCATCTTTCCTGCGTTCCCACAACCAAGCATCCACTGGCGTTTCAAATGCCATTTCAACCCCGTCTTTTAACACGGTAGGCAATGTTTCATAAGTAACATAATTGCTCACATTGCAGTCGCTCCCGTGATTCTCAAACTTGCGATTTATAACGCAAAACGCATAATACCCTACACCGGAACTTGCATTGTCCAATTTGACAGTATTTTTTAGCACGCCCTGGATACTGACAGAGATGTATTGAGGCACACGCACATCATTAGTTGCTTTTTCATTGTAAACTTGAACATTGTTTTCAATCCGTTCGCACACATTGCTTGATGTTCCATTTAAAACCATTTGAAAAGGATCCGAATAAATATTTGTGCGTGCCAGCAATACACAGCTGCCGTTATAATAAAACCCCACACAGTCCTTTACACCAAGACATGCCTGACTACACATAGTCTCTATCCGTTTCTCTATTTTTAAAATCCCATGTACATACACTGTACGGGAATAAAACCCACTTCCACATGAGGTTTTAGGAATGCTTGATTGGGTAAATGGGGGAAGATCAAACACTAGAAACGCGTTTCCAATCGCATTAAAATGCTTGTTTTTCAACCACGTCGTTTCAAGGGCCTCAATTTGTACAGACTTATCTTGTTTCGCAAACATTAAGTAATATACATGGCCACGATATCCAATAATTAAACTAACATGATCTTCCGTTTCCCCCATCCACGCATGAGACATGAAACTTTTTACATCACTCAAAAAAGAGAATACGGAATCCGTCATTAATTGGTTTAACTTGAACTCTTCGTTTTCGGCCCACATTCTTACAATCAAATAGTGCTCATCATTTCCATTGTCTCCCAACTTGGTAACGGGAACGACACTCAAAAGTTTTTCTTTGTTTGTAGAAGAATTAACATGCACGCTCAGCAATGATACAAAACTCAGGTCAAGTTCACTAAATTGAAAATTATCTTGATATTCCGTTACAGGCAAAGTTATGCTTGATAAAAAATTAAAGCTTGCATTTGAAGTCACATTCACACTATTATCAATCGAACTTAACATCATTTTTTTTACCACGAGCTTGTTCTGCTCTTGACCTTGCATAATCAATGCCCATATGAAATTTGGTCTCAGGGCACTCGAAGTTAGCCTGAGTAAATTACCTCCTATCTCACAATCGTAATTCAGCTCTCGTTCTTTGGTCTCCAAATTCTTGACAAAAATTTCTCTGTCACGAGTTTCTTTATGAACCTGGGCAATCATTACACGCGATGAATCTACAAATGCAATACTCAAAATACTATTACTGGAAATGTCATCAACTGAATGTAAACTTTCAACCCTTCCATCTGCATACAACACACGACTTCCATACAGCGTGGAAAACACAGTGAGCACATTTCCACCCTGATCATGCGTTCTTGTTTGAATATCAGTCACAGTTCTTGTTTCGTTGTCATAGATATTGATTGATTCAATAATATCTCCCTGAGTAGAGTAAGGACTGCGACTGGAAAGATACATTAGGTATGGCCTGTCACCCAAATCATCAAAAGAATCTACCTTTGTTTGAACTAGATAAACCACAACACCCAACGGCGAATTTACAGTAAACCGAGTTGGACGGGAAAACATTTGCTGGTAACCCAACTTCATTGCTTCTGAAGGTCCCGGAGCAAAATTTTTTAACGTTACATTCATCAACTCTACAAGCGATTCGTCCAAGCTCATTTGCAGGAAAGTATCTTGTAGTATGTCACTGGCCTCATTTTTTTCGAGATCGAAAGAAAAACGAACAGACAATGGAAGGTAATCTCCAGTATTTAATTTTGAGGACTCCCTCACGTAGGCAGACAATGACCACTGTGGAACCCAAGCCACGGATTGCAAATTTCTATCTACAGGCAGTAACAAACTCATCGTGGTCATCGGTGCGTTGCGCATGTCCAAGTTTAGAAATAAATCTAAATCAGTAGATGCCTGTCCAAAATTTTTGAATGGCCTCTCAATCTTTTCAATGTCATCAACTTTCTCCGAATCTAAAACCGATGAAAATCCTTGCCCATTATATCCAGACCCATCACTCTCACTCCAGTATTTCATGACTCTTGCAGATGTGTTTACGTAGACATGCCTTCTTGCATCAAATGAAACCGCGTTTTGCAGTGGCAGTAAAGGGTACTTAGTTGTAACATCACGATCCCATGTGTTACAAAACTTGCTACCGCGAGTCTCCAAATATCCATATTCTGCGCGCGGCCTGTAGAAGGAATGACCAATCCCACCTGGGTTCATGTCATTATCACGAATATCGATCACATTCCACACACACTGATGCAAATCTTCACCTGTAGCTTCCAAATTGATCAACAGATTTTCAAAACTGGCATAATGATAATCATTATTCTCTTCTTCAAGCAAGTTCGTATGCGCGGGTGTGTATCTATTTACACCCACCCTACCACCGTTGTTCTTTGAAATTCCTGTGACACAACGGTTTGATAAGTGTGGAAGAGCACAAGCAACGTCAATATCTTCACCACATTCTTTTTTCTCACAAAATCTCTGACACAATATCCCATCATCCTGAACTCCAGTGTAAGTACCCGGTTCTTCTCGCTGAACACATCTCTCAATTTGACAAAATAGTTCCCTTTCTTCAAAACCTGTAGCTGACCACCCCCCTTTCAAAGATACATATTTTCTTGTTTTTAAGTTCATATCACCATGAGAAACACAAGCAACACATCCATCATCTGTTCCGTCGTCATAAAATGAATCCTTTTTGCATTCTTTATCTGCTTTGATTTTACAATTTCCATACGTTGGTGTAGAACCACTATTCGGTTGAGATCGACCCACACAATCTTCAAATTCCAATTTGGGGCGATTTCCGGAAACGTCTGTGCTCGCAAGATTGCTATCTACATAATGTTTGTTTGAACATAGACGAACATTCCGTAAATCACCACACGGCTTGCACTTCAAAAGAGGATTTTCCTCCGTCCAGTCAAAAATCTCCCCAATTTCACATTCCGAAACATACGTACATTCCACTGCACACCCACGCCCAAAATCATCAGGGGGTGGGTGTGAAGAAGTTTGACCACACGTGTCACATCGAACGCATGCTTGTTTGAATTTTTCCTCTATAACAGCATTGGAGTCTATCTCTCGATCAATAATCATAGGACATCCCCAGGCAGTTCGAAACAATTCATCAAAAGACTCTGAACTACTCATGGTCGCAGTACAAGATACGGTTTTACAGGCATGTGGACCACTACAATACAGCGTGTCCATCCATCCTTCATAATTGGGATCGATTATCGAGCTCATTTCCGACACATGCAACGTCGAATCAGGCGCTAGAAGGTACTTACCCTGAACACCAAAATCAGATGGATCAAATCTTGCAGTGCCATCACACGTTTGACTGCATTGAAACCCGGTATGGTTCTCATCGGCACCAAAAATTGACACAAATTCAAAACCACCTAAGCCAATATTACCCAAACGTCCATTGATTTCTTCACGACACATGGGCGTGCTTGAAACCCATTCTTCACGTACGCATTCACCACTTGCATCATTGTGGCCAGCACGATTAATACAATCAACACGCTTCTTACCAGACTCACAACTTGCACATTGTTTACACGACCCAAACTCACCCGTTTTCGTACAACCAACACGATAATGCTGGTCGGGGCAAGGGGGGCATAGCTCACAGGACGTGGCGCCGTCTATGTTGGAATACTTGCCATTGGGGCATGCTGTACAAGATTCCTCTCGCTGTCCAGTTCTTTGTTCTGCAACCATGTCCATGTACTTACCATTTACACACGATGCGCAATAACTGTCACCACGCATCAAGATTTCATCGTAGCTTGCATCCAAATATGTATTCTCAATGACAAAATTATAAACAAATCCATATAATCTGTAATAATCAGACGACCAAGAACTTCCAAGAAAGAAACTGCCATCATTGAAGTTATCAGCGAATTTCGGCATATTTTGCGAACATTTTGTTCGTTGATATTGTATTGGAGAATATGTAGCGTCGTAAAGATGCAATTCCAAATATTGTGCATTATATGCAGTTTGAAGCTTGACAATTATAAAATAATCCGTATTCAAATTCAACGCTGACAAAATGTCAATCACACAAAGGTAATGACTTGCTTGGTTCGGATATGAATACTGCACGGACCATTTCCAAGTATGAGATCCAGAATTTGCTGGATTCAATGTATATATATACAATTTTTTGTAAAGATGTTCAAACTCGGCGATTTGCATACCCCCTGCACTGTATTGTGTAAATTTGATTTTTGTTACAATTGTCAATCCAGTTTCTGAGTTCAAATCCAAAGCTTCAAAGCGCAAAAATTTTAACGAGGTATCAAACTCTATATTATTTTCAAGAGTTTTTTTTTCTTTGTATCCATTTGTAAAGACATGCCAAACTGGCTCATCTATATCTAACAAATCAGTATTTTTTTGTACAAACCAACCAGGTTCTTCGTCACAATCTACACATTTTAAACGTTCGCCTTTTTCGTCTTTTTCCGTTAACGCACAGGCATCACAGGCAGAACAGTTTCCGGAAGGGCAAATTGTGTTTTTATCGCATTCTTGACATAGGCCATTAGTTTCTAGGCTAGAGTATTTGCCCTCTACACACTCAATACACCTTGTCTTGTCAGGAAATGGCGCCGAACCAGCCGGACATTGTGTACATTTTGGACAGCCTCTACTAGCACAATATTCGTTTTCAGCACAAGGCTTACAATCCTCAGGTCCATCACGACATTCTTCAATCCAACAAGTGCTTGCGATTTCTCCCTCGCATTGTGCTGTGGCATTAAATGCATCATAACAGGCCGTGGTATTCGAATACTCGCCAGCGGGGCATTTTGTGCACTGTAAACTGCCCTCTGTAGCAGAATAGGCGCCATAATCACAATGAGAACACTGTGTTTGTCCTGGAAGTGCATTGTATTGGCCGGCACTGCAAAACTTACATTCATTTTCATGCAAATATTTTCCAGCTGAGCAAGCATTGCCCTGTGCCGAAACGATGTAAGAATACAACAATAACACATTCAAAAATATTTTGTTTTGCACCCAAGCTGGTTGCATTATGATATGCATACACTCTACTTTAATATTTCAAGTACACTTCTACAGCGAACAAGACATGTTTATGAAATGTTTATGCAAACCCTACGTCCCTACGGCCGTAACGCCCCCTCCCCATAAATGAAACTCCATGGCCGTCTTCTCTATTCCGACCGAAGCGTTCTGCTGTTTGTTGACCCATGCGATCAAGAAGACGCGTGGGAGGCGAAACGCCGTGACCGGACAGTGATTCTGCACAGTCATGGCTGCGAGACACGTAACCTTATGCCGTGATGTGCCCTGGATGCGTGTCAAGAAGCTTGGACTGATATGCGCGGCATCATGCAACAAAATAAAATCGTGCAAACACTTTTCCATTTCCAACACTTGTGTGAATATGATGGTATGTGTTGCAACACTCGACAACAGCACAAGCTCACACGAGGCCCTGTTTGCAGTTTGCGTAGCCAGCATTTTACACCAGCTTCGGTGTGCAGCCAAAAAGGTCTCTGCACTCAAAAAAACATACACACGAGCTTTGGCCTCGCGATCATGTCGCAGTACGTGTCTCAATTCGGCCATAATCTGCAAGTTTCGATGAGAACTTACATCATTGTTCATACTCATATCAGGCACACTGGGCACAATGCCTATTATGTACGTAAAATCGTCTTCAGGGCACTCAAACCTTATCCCACCATTCACGTTTTTAAGTTTTTGCAATTTGATTTCCTGTTCCCGTGCTTTCAGACCGTGTTTGGTGCGCACAGAATCTGGACTTGCAGAATTCAAAAGATCAATGTCTGATAATTCTGTCAATTTGCCTCCCTTTCCTTTCTTATACTTGGCGAGATATTTTTCAAATAGAGAGTTAACCAGCATTATGTTTAATATACTAACATACACCATCAAAATAAGCATCAAGATATGTCGTACAGACATCATAATTGAAGGTATGATCTACTTTTATCTCTTACCCGAGAATCATCATGAAATTACTTTTTATAAAAAAAAATAATTTTTCCTAAAAAGCACAAAAATCAAGTCCCGACACAACCATGAGAATTATAGACATCTGTCACTATAAAGTCATCAAAGCAGGAATGCCTTGCTACACCCCAACTCCCTTCAAACTTGAAACCATTATGCAAATCATGGAAAAGAATGAAAAATACATATTTTGGATTCAACCGCCACGTGCAACTTTTCAAGAGCAGATCGCATGCGTTCAAATCAATGACGTTTATTACCAACTTAATCTCAAGCTAGAAAAGGCCATATTCAGACACATTCGCCTCTGCAGAAACTTTGTCAATGAAGAAAAACTGGCAAATGGTACGCTCAAACTTCGTATTCCCATTCGCCTCCTGAAAGAAAAAATGCGCACATCAATCAGGAGCAAGGTAAAATGTTATATCTTTGCTTTGTATAAAATGTTGCCGAGATTGAAATGCATTGACCACATTTGTTTAAAACGCCAAATATGTACATAACTTTATATAACCTAAACATGAATTTGTTGCAGGTCATGCAGCAGCGAGTAAAAGCTTCTCAACTCATTTTGACAGACACACAGAAAATTTCTTCCGACGACACCGTAAGCGTTGCGAATTCAGAACAGACCTCTTCCGTCCCCTCAAAGCCCCCTACCCAAAAAACAAAATTGAATCGAAAAAAAGTTACCTGTGTAGAATCTACAACAGGAACATACAACCTAGAAAAAATTTCAAGCCTTTCACACGAAATCATGCGAGAGGATGTTCAACATCAAAAAAATAACCCACATCACACAGATTGCTTCCTGCCAAATCCCACCCAGGTTGCCAAAATGATGAGAAGAGTGTATGAGACAGAGTTTCCACACATGGATGTCAACTCCGTGTTTGTTTCAACGCAAACTACGCCGGATTGATTGTGTAGGGAATACGGAAATTTAATTTAGATCTACCGTTTATTTCTGGATTCACATTATTGACTGCTTGACCTGAACCTCCCATGCCATTTTCACTGCCCCTTTGCTCTTTCAAAGCAGCGTCTCCACTCCCTTCCGCCCCACGACGCCTCGCATCAAAAACAAGCACGAACACCAACATCAAAATTAATATAACAATCAGTGTTAAATAAAGCGTTTGTTGAAACTCACACCGAAGCAAATTCCGGTTCACCTGACCCGTGCTCTCCACATACGTAAAGTGTTTATCACCATCTGGCCCATCGTCCACAAAATGTTTTCCAAGAAAGGCATAAACGAGCCAATCTCGCACCCTTGCGTCTGTCAAAACGACATCATTAATTACTAAAGCCGAATTATCCCCACTAGCTAAAGCTTGAACCCCATCAATAAACATATTGTCTGCAAACGTTTGTATAAGTTGCATTTCACAATTAATTTTATCAAGTTCAGTTTCACTCCCAGTTTCTTTGGCAATAAACGAGCTCAAATTGACGTGCAAGGTCTTGCAATCTATAATAAGTGCCTGTGAATAGCTTACAAAACACAACACGACCAAGAAACCAATGCATGTCTGACTTTGAAGAACTCGACACACCATTAAATTAATGAAGAACCCACGTAAATAAAGGCAGATAATCAAAGCATTCAACAAATCAATGAAATCATTCAAATGTACATGTGCGCCTGATTTGAATAATACACTGCTAACTGCAAGGCAATGCATACATCATCTTTCATCCCACCAACCTTACCATTTAAAGTTACCCTCTGCTTCCCAAACGCATTCGCGGCAGCCTTGTACTGAAACGAGTAAATAATAAGCTGCTCCCGCAGTCGTCTCCTGTTGCCCAGTGGATCCTCCGACAGCAAGGGCTCACTGACATTCACACGCTGATCGCGCAGCATCGTGTTCAACAAAGTCATCATGCCATACTTAATGTCCTCTGTTGTCAAGATACCGAATCGTTTGGCCTGATGGTCTATACGATGCCTGCTCATTGGAATGTCCCTCAGCGCCCTCTCGTGATGCTCGGCCTCAAAACCAAGGTTTCTTTCCACCATAAACACAATCTCCGACTGCCGGAAGATTGACTGCTCTCGAATTCGCTCAACGTGACGGTATACCAGAGCAAACTGCTTCTCGGGCTCTGTTTTTGTGACAAATGGTAGAACAATTGTCAAAAATAAACAAAAATAGAAAAAAAACAAAAAAGAAAACATTCATATACCTTTACATCCAGACAAAACATCAATGCCAATCACCTGTCAAAACACACAGAAACATAGTCAGTTAATCAATGAAATGGAAAAATCTTCAACACCAATGAAATTTCCTAACTTTGTTCTCCATCTTTTTACATCAAAATGTCCCGACTTCCTGAGAAAACTCACAAAAGCCTCTCTCATCAACACCCAACGCGAATACTTCAATAAGCAAACTACTACAGAACTGGAAGAACTTAAAACTATGGTCGATACTGCTCCGTATTTCACTGTTCTGGCTCTGTTTTTCCTTCTTCTCAACATTGACGGTAACTTGAAGAACAAAGTGTGGGATATGGAACTCAACACCAATCACCCAAAGCTAGAACGCTTTCTCCTCGATCTCAAACATCCAATTATATCCGATTTTTGTGTGAACGATGCCATCACAACCCCGATGTTCATAGACCAGATATGGGAGACTTACGTCATAGCATAACAAATGTTACAACATAATAAATGTTGTCACTTGAGGAATAAAAACAAAATTAAAAACACTTACCGTAACACATCCCTTTGTTCTGCACATGCTCACTACAGCATAATCAGAGCTGGGACCTCCAGCAGCAGGATCAATCGTTATCCAAATCATCTGGTCTTGCGTAAACGGCATACACGGCGAGTCAAACATAATAGAAACGTCACACTTTCTGAACACCTGCTGTAAAGAATCAAACGCCAGGCCGGCCAATTCTGACTGGATTAAGTCAGGGCGATCTTGCATCATGATTTTGAGCTTCCTGTGACGCTCCGCACTCTGCCAGGAGGGCACCAAATGCAACATATGCACACACTCGTGAGCTTTTCCTTCTTCTTTACACTTCTCACAAGCAAGCTCAATGCATCGCGTCACAAACAAAGGCCTGTCAGTCGCGGGATCTGTCATCTTAATCAAGCGGGTATAGAAATTGATTTCAGACGTCAGCGTTGAAATAGCCACGAGAGAAGCATTGCCAATGCTCAGAATCGGCGCTACCGTCTCGTAGAAGAATCCCTCGTCGCAATACGCAGCTTCTTCCAAAATTAAAATGTCACCACCAGTGCCTTTTGTCGTGCCAATCTGCACACCAAAGCATACACAAACAGTTAGTATACATACTGACACAACCAAGACACAAGCTAATATATGGAAAAAAGAGAACGATGTAAAAGTGAAACAAAAATGTAACAAACTATTTATTAATTGATAATAAATATACATAGTCAATGTCTCAATTTTCAGACTGGCGTGATCTGGTCTTAATTGGCATTTGAGTATAGGGGGTGGGGTCTTAAATTCACATCCATGAATAAAGGAGGGGAATGTGTGATGTAGATTTTAGAGAGACGAGGGCGGCCATCCAAACTATTACGATTGTCCATATGAGTTGTAAGAGGTACCTCCATATTCGTATGAATTCTTTGGCCACACACGTCGTCCGAGCTCATCTTGCGTCCTGTTCTCATGCGCTTCTGCAAACTAGCTAATATGGAATTGAACTTACGCATCATCACCCGGTCCTCAGATGCATTCGTGGTCTGCATGGTTCTAATTCCAAAATAAATTCATATATATATTTCATATTACATACACTACATTCACAAAAATGCTCGGATTTTGAAGGACCAGATGTTTCTGATCATGAGAGCTACCGAGAGTGGTTTAGAAAGGCATAAACATGGCTTTGTGTCTCATTGCCACATAAGCGCGGCAACGTAGATGCAAGATATAATCTATACAGATCAAACAAATCAGATACAAGGTATGTAGACCAACAGAAAAACCAAGTGTAAAAAATCAATCTAAATT
>CETY01014915.1_pt1 | contig 22100 bp, 22 predicted proteins | sample 361551 | NCBI WGS metagenome assembly CETY01 (sample SAMEA2623135, study PRJEB7988) | marine metagenome | biome: marine biome (ENVO:00000447); feature: deep chlorophyll maximum layer (ENVO:xxxxxxxx); material: "saline water (ENVO:00002010), including plankton (ENVO:xxxxxxxx)" | depth 45 m | reverse complement strand
CTATAGAGTTATAGAATAATCATCATGGCAATCGACATAAAATCACCCCAATTTCCCGAGTCAATCTTCGAAGGAACATTATCTAGTTGGTTAAAAAAAGAAGGACAACAAATAAAGCAGGATGAAGTTTTAGCTGAAATTGAAACGGACAAAGTTGTCATAGAAGTTACAGCTCCAACAGATGGGGTGATGGGCAAAATTATCATAGATGAAGGAGAGATCATTAAATCCTCAGAAATTATTGGTAGTTACGATGATGCCGATGGATCAATAAGTAATGAAACTAGTGAAGAGCCTGAAGCCATAGAAGAACCTGAGGTTACAGAAGAACCAAAAATAGCTGAAGAGATAGAGGCGCCTCAAGAAAAAGTAGCTGAACCTACAAAACCTCAACAAGATACCAAGCAATCTTCTTCATCAAGTAAAAACTTAAAAGGCTTTAGAATGGGGCCTGCAGCCAAAAAACTTTTAAATGAAAAAGATGTACCTTTAGAGAATATCCAGACATCGACAAAGAAAGGTGTAATTACAAAACAAGATATTCTTAAAGCAGAAACAAGTACTAAAGTACCAGAAATTCAAAAAGAACAATTAAAAGAAGAAACATCATCGTCTAAGAGAGTTCCAATGACTAGGCTTAGATCAGTTGTAGCTAAGAGATTATTAGAATCTCAATCTCAGACAGCATCACTTACAACATTTAATGAAGTAGATCTTTTCGAAGTAAAGGCGTTAAGAGCAAAATATAAAGATTCGTTTGAAGAAAAATTTGGCGTGAAGCTTGGATTCATGGGTATGTTTCTAAAAGCTTCAAGCATAGCCCTTCAAGAGATGCCTTTAGTAAATGCTTCAATTGATGGAGATGACATTGTATATCATGGTTTTCAAGATATTGGTGTTGCTGTTTCAACAGAAAGAGGTTTAGTGGTACCAGTAGTAAGAGATGTACAGAATCTTTCAATTGCTGAAATAGAAATGGCTATAAAAGATTACTCAATAAAGGCCAGAGACGGAAAATTAGGTCTTGAAGATATGACAGGTGGCACATTTACTATTTCAAATGGTGGTGTTTTTGGTTCACTTTTATCAACTCCAATATTAAACCCACCTCAATCAGCAATTCTTGGTATGCATAAAATACAAGATAGACCAATGGTGGTGAATGGAAATATCGAAGTCAGGCCCATGATGTATTTGGCTCTAACTTATGATCATAGGTTGCTTGATGGTAAAGATGCAGTATCATTCCTCGTGAAAGTTAAAGAAATTTTAGAATCACCTGAATCAATGATACTTGGAGTTTAAATGGAATATGATGTAGTTGTTATTGGCGGCGGACCTGGTGGTTATGTTGCTGCTATAAAAGCATCTCAATTGGGTTTAAAGACAGCTTGCGTTGAGTTTGATGAAGATACTTCTGGAAAAGTAAAACTTGGTGGAACTTGTTTAAATGTTGGCTGTATTCCATCGAAATCTCTCCTAGATTCTTCTTATAAATTCCAGCAAATAAATGAAAGTTTTGTTGAGCATGGTATTAAAGTTACCAAACCTTCATACGACTTAAATAAAATGATGCAAAGAAAAGACGATATTGTTACAAAACTTACAGGTGGAGTTGCTCAATTATTTAAACACAACAAAGTTGAATCAATACATGGAAAAGGTAAATTAATTTCGGCAAATGAAGTAGAAGTAACAAAATTAAAAGGCAAAAAAGAAATCATTAATGCAAAAAATATTATTTTAGCAACTGGTTCAAGACCAATAAATATACCTTCAGTCCCTTGGAATGGTACATCAGTAGTGGGGAGCTCAGGAGCATTAGAATTTAATAAAACTCCAAAAAAACTAGCAATTATTGGTGCAGGTGTGATCGGTCTGGAATTAGGAAGTGTTTGGTCAAGGCTGGGTTCGCATGTAGATATCTATGAAGCTGAAAAATCTCTGCTACCAATGTTAGATGATGACGTGTCACGATTAATAGATAGAGAATTCAGAAAACAAAACCTCAATATTAATCTTGGCTCATTTGTCAAAGGATCAAAAAAAACCAAAAAAGGTGTTTCATTAGAAATTGAGATAGATGGTAAAGTGCAAAATCAAGATTATGAAAAAGTTATTGTTGCAGTTGGCAGAAGACCATTCACCGAAAATTTATTGGATGAAAAGCTTAGCTTATCTCTAGATGAAAAAGGTTTTGTTCCGGTTAACCAGTTCTGTCAAACAGCATTAGATAATGTCTATGCAGTTGGTGACATTGTAAGAGGACCAATGCTTGCACATAAAGCTATGGAAGAAGGGGTTATGGTAGCTGAAAGAATAGCTGGAAAAAGAATGGAAGTTAATTATGATCTTGTACCAAGTGTTATCTATACTCATCCTGAAATAGCCTGGGTTGGCAAGACTGAAAAAGATCTAAAAAAAGAAAATGTAGAATACAAAAAGGGGAGTTTTCCATTTGCTGCAAGCGGAAGAGCTCTTGCTTCTGGAGACTCAGTCGGATTTGTAAAAATGTTAGCTGATAAAGAAACTGATGAAGTTTTGGGTGTTCAAATTTTTGGAAACTCAGCCTCTGAGATACTTCAACAGGGATTAATAGGAATGGAATTCTCAGCAAGCTCTGAAGATTTTGGTTTAACAATGTTTAGTCATCCAACAGTATCAGAAGCCCTTCACGAAGCTGCATTGGCAGTAAATAAACAGGCTATTCATATAGGAAACTGATGAATCTACATGAATTTCAAGCCAAAGAGCTATTTGAGACTTATGATTTGCCAGTATCAAAACGTGGTCTTATTAGAGATTTATCCGATATTGATGAAGCAATAGCTGCCATAGATTTTTCAAATGGTTGTGTTGCTAAAGTGCAAGCCCATACTGGTGGTCGAGGCAAAGTGGGCGGCGTTAAACTTTGTAAGAATAAGGCAGAAATATCTGAATTTGTTAGTTCTTGGCTCGGTAAAAAGATAATCACAAATCAAACTGATGAAGCTGGTCTTCCTGTAAATATTATTTCTATTGATGAGTTAACTGATATTGAATCTGAGCTATATATGAGTCTAGTTGTGGACCGAGCAGATAAATGTATCTCAATGATAATTTCAAAAGCTGGTGGTATGAACATTGAAGAAGTGGCTGAAACTAATCCTGAAAAAATTCTCAAAGTCAGATTTAAAAATCAAGAACAAGTTTCAAGCGTTGAGTTTGATAGTTTGGGATCTAAATTAGATTTTAATCATAATCAGATTCAACAATTCAAAAAGATTGTTAATGGATGTCAAAAATTATTTATAGATAAAGACCTGAGTCTCCTAGAGATAAACCCACTGGTAATAACAAGTTCTGGTGATCTTCACTGCTTGGATGCAAAGATCAATATTGATGAAAATGCTTTATACAGACAAGAAGATATTTTGGCAAAAAGAGATGCTTCACAAGAGGATCAGAGAGAATATGAGGCCAAACAACATGATTTAAGTTATGTTTCTTTAGATGGAAATATAGGTTGTATGGTCAATGGTGCTGGTTTAGCTATGGGAACAATGGACACCATTAAATTATATGCTGGAGAGCCAGCAAATTTTCTAGATGTTGGAGGCACAGCCACTAAAGAGCGTGTTGGTGAAGCATTTAAGTTAATCCTTTCAGACAAAAATGTTAAAGGTATTCTTGTAAATATTTTTGGAGGAATTGTTAGGTGCGATTTGATAGCTGAAGGCATCATTGGGGCAATCAATGAGATAGATGTAAATGTTCCTATAGTTGTAAGACTACAAGGAAATATGAGCAATGAGGGCAAAATCTTATTAAATAATTCAGGTTTAAATGTAATTGGAGAAGATTCGCTCATGAAGGCTTCTCAGAAAATAGTAGAGCTGGTGAAATGAGTATCCTTATAGACAGCTCAACAAAGGCCATTTTCCAAGGATTTACCGGTTCTCAAGCGACAATGCATGCTGAACAATGTATTGCATATGGTACAAATATTGTAGGAGGCGTAACTCCTGGTAAAGGTGGTCAGCAGCATCTAGGTCTACCTGTTTTTAATGGCGTCAAAGAAGCTATTAATGAAACTGGTACAAATACTTCCGTGATTTTTGTACCAGCTAAATTTTCCAAAGCAGCAATTATTGAAGCAGCAGATAATGGAATTGAACTAATAATTTGTATTACAGAAGGTGTACCAGTATTAGATATGATAGAGGTTACAGATGTGCTTAAGAGCAATCCAGGAACAAGATTAATTGGACCAAATTGCCCAGGAGTTATTACACCTGGAGCAGCAAAACTTGGAATAATGCCAGCCTCAATTCATAAAAAAGGTTCTGTCGGGATTGTCTCAAGATCTGGCACACTAACTTATGAAGCTGTAAATCAAACTACTGAAGTAGGTCTTGGTCAGAGCACATGCGTTGGAATAGGTGGTGATCCGATTAATGGCACATCATTTATTGACTGCTTGAAAATGTTTCAAGAGGATGCTCAAACTGAGTCTATTGTGATGGTAGGAGAGATTGGAGGCACTGCAGAAGAAGAAGCAGCGGAGTATATTAAAGATAATGTTACTAAACCTGTAGTCTCATATATTGCAGGTGTAACAGCTCCTAAGGGAAAAAGAATGGGACATGCTGGAGCAATTATCTCTGGTGGAAAAGGCACCGCGCAAGATAAATTTAAAGCTCTTGAAAAAGCAGGAGTGTCTGTTGTAACTGATCTCAACCTTATTGGTTCAAGGCTAATAGAGCTTCTTTAATAAATTTTTCTTATATTTTAATCTGACTGAGTTCAGAACAGCACTAATGGTTATCCCTATAATCATACCTATCCAAATTCCCTCAGCTTCATTTGGAATTCCAACATGGTTGTTGAATGCAAGATATACACCAATTGGCAGAGCAAAAAACCAATAAGATATTATTAAATTAACCATTGTTGCAAAAGTATCTTTATGCCCTCTTAAAGAACCAATGGCAGAGAAACCAATAGCATCTGGTATCTGAAAAATGGCTGCAAGCGTTAGTAAACCAATAGCTTTAGAAATAACAGTCACTTCGCTTGTATATAGGCCAATCAATAACTCTCCGCCCATAATTATTAAAATAAAATTAAGCATAGCGACAAAAAATGAGAGTCTTAAACTAAAGTTCGCGACATAGTTTGCTTGTGAATAGTTTTTTTCTCCAATAAGATTTCCAACTCTAATTGCAGAGGCCAGACCTAATGATAAAGGGAGCATAAAAAGCAATCCAACAATGTTTATTGCAATTGTATGTGCTGCTAATGATGTAGCACCAAATAGTGAAATAACCAAAGCTGCACCACTAAACATGCTGAGCTCAACAAAAATTCCAAAACTAATTGGGCCTCCTATTCTAATCAGCTCATATGCACTTTGACTATCAGGAAGGATAAATCTTCCATAAATATAAGTTTGTTTGTACTCTTTCATTACAAAAGTAGCTAACCAGATAGTCATTAGACCTAGAAGACTAATTATTGATGTGGCAATACCACAACCTATGCCACCAAAGCCAAAAGTGAATATAAAGAGATAGTTCAATGGAATATTTAAAAGAAAGCCTAAAGCTCCAATTATGAAAACAATCTTTGTTTGGGTAATTCCTTCACTATAATTTCTTAAGGCTTGATAAAGCGTGATAGGTAAAGCCGCAAAAGCTACTGCTTTTAAGTAGCCTTGACTTACTCTGCTGATGGTATCTTCTGTTCCCAGAAGGTTGATTATTATGCCTGCATTAAAAAGCAGAAAACTAAAAACTACTCCAATGACCAAACTAACCCACAGAAATTTTCTAGTTTTAGTTTTAATCTGTTCAAATTCATTTGCCCCAAAGTGTTGAGCAATAATAGGGGCAATACCAAACATCACACCTGCTGTTAAAAAATATAGAGGATTGAATATTGATGCACCTAGACCAACACCAGCTAAATCGTTGGCAGAGTATAGGCCGGCCATAATGTAATCAGTTGTTGTCATTGCATACATCACTAATTGACTTCCAAGAATTGGAAGACCAATTTTTTTAAAAACCTTTGCTTCTTTAGAGAGATTTACTGAATTGAATTTGAGCATCTAGAAAGTTATTCTAGCTTATAATTAGACTTGGAGCTCAATCATCAATATAGAAAAAAGACCATTCTGGCTAAAACATTTTTTTAATTCGATAAGTTCGTTCTACATCCATCATTTTTTAAAACCAAAATTTAAAAACTTTGGTAAAAATGTGATGATCTTAAACCCCCAGCATCTAAAAATTTTTGGCAATAATATTTCTATTGGAGACTATGCAACTCTTATTACAGCTTCAGATAAACGCATAGATCTTTCAACATGGGAAACAGACAAAATAAATGGAGAAGTTAATCTTGGTGCATATATATTAATATCGCCAGGCACAAGCATAAGAAGCGCAAAAAAAATTACCATTGGAGAATCCACCATGATCGCGTCAGATGTAACTATAACTGACTCAGATTGGCATGGGATATATGATCGGACAGATTATATTGCAACTCCCAAAGAAGTTATTATCGAAGATAATGTCTGGATTGGAGAAAAATCTATCATCCTCAAAGGCAGCAAAATTGGGAAAAATAGCATCATTGGAGCAGGTTCAGTGGTCAGTGGTGTAGTGCCTGAAAATGTTGTTTTTGCAGGCAATCCTGCTCGAGAAATTAAGAAGCTTGATCAAGGAGAATTTGTTACCAGAAAGTCACTTTTTAGTGAATCATCAACATATTTAGATGACCTTCTAATTATTGAGAAAAAGACGCTGGAAGCAAATACATTTCTTGGATGGATCAAATCAATTTTTTGGCCTAAAAAATGAAAATTCTTATTGATAAAAATATTCCTTATGTAGAGCATTTCTTTCAAGATCATCTTGATAATATTGAATATTTCACAGACCAAGATTTTGATATCAGTAAAGTGGCAGAGGATTCTGTTGTTATTACAAGATCAACATATAAAACACACGAAAAGAAAATATCTAATGCCGTTAAATTTCTTTGTTCTGCTTCAACAGGTGAGGATCATTATGATAAGCAAGCTTTAGATGATATGAATATTCCATATGCCTTTTCAACAGGTGCTAATGCTATTGCAGTAAGGGAATACGTTTTTTCTATTACAGCACTAATGTTAGAAGAAAAAAAAATTGAAAAAACCTCTCCTGTATTAGTAATCGGTTGTGGAAATATTGGCAAAGGTGTATTTGATACTCTTAAGTATTTTAATTTTAATGTTAGCTCCTATGATCCGTTTAAGCCAAGCACTAATAGCAATGATACTGTCGAAGGATATACTTTTATCTCATTGCATATTCCTTTTACAACGTCTTCAGAATCAGAATATTTTACAGAAAATCTTTTTTACTCAACAAAATTTAAAGACTGTAAAGATGGAGCAATAATTCTTAATACATCTAGGGGAGGAGTAGTATCTGAAAAAGATTTCTTAGAACTTGATGAAGATCGCCACCACGTTCAACTAATTTCTGATGTTTTTGAGAATGAGCCTGAAGTGAATGAAGATTTTTTAAACAAAAACTTATTTGCTACACCCCATATTGCTGGTCATTCACAATTTGCTAGATATCAAATGACTAAAATGGCATATGAAAATGTTATGAATTACCTGGGTCTAGAAATAAATCAAAGAATTACTACTCTTGAAAATAAAATTATTAATTTTGATAAAAGTGCTTTTGATAAGGATATGAAAGAGTTTGGTCTACCAGTTTCTTTAATACTTGATACATATAATCCTAGATTAGATGTCTTTAAGCAGAATGAATTCAAAAAGATAAGAGACAATTACAACAAAAGAATTGGCTACTCCCAAGTTGTCGTAAGAGGATGTCACGAAAAATCAGATTGTTTTGATCTGAAGATGCTCGGATTTAAAGTCGAAGAGAACTAAAAATAGTACAATTTGTAAGATGAAAAAAATTAATGATTCACTCACTGAAGAAGAGCTTATAGTTCTTAGAGATAAGGGTACAGAACGGCCTTTTACTGGCAAATTTAATTCCTTTTTCGAAGATGGTATTTATAAATGCAAAAACTGCAAAAAAGATCTCTTCCAATCAAATTCAAAGTTTGATGCTGGTTGTGGATGGCCAAGTTTTTTTGAGGCTATAGATGAGGAAGCAATTATCTATAAAAAAGATGATTCTATATTTGGTAGACCAAGAACTGAAATATTATGTTCAGGTTGTGAAGGTCATTTGGGCCATGTTTTTGATGATGGCCCAGCAGAAAAAACTGGTCTTAGGTATTGTGTAAACTCAATATCTATGGACTTTGAATCAGAGAATAAATAATTGAAACTTTCAAATTTCTGGAAATCTTCATTTGGTTTTACAGCATTAACATTTGTCTCTAGAGTTTTTGGCTACATAAGGGATTTAATGTTTTCGTCAATATTAGGTGCAAATGTCGTTCATGATATTTTTGTGGTAATTTTTAAGATTCCAAATGTTTTTAGAAGTTTTTTTGGGGAGGGAGCGCTAGCCCAGTCACTAACCCCAAGCATCATAGAAGCAAAAGAAAATTTACATGCATTTCTTAACCAAATCTTTACAGTTCTATTTAGTGTTTTAGCTGCATTTGTACTATTTGTTATGCTTTTCCCTTCAATATTTGTAAGTATTTTTGCGCCAGGTTTTATTTCAGATGAAGCAAAATTTCTTGCTGCCTCTCAGTTTCTTGGGTATGTATTTCCTTATATATTGCTCATATCATTAGTTGCTTTTTTAGGTGCAGTACAAAATTCAAGGAAAAGATTTCAGGTAGTTGCAGCTACACCAATTTTATTTAATTTAACTTTGATAGGTTTTGCATGTTTTGCAGAAGATCTTACCCTTGAGGTTATTGGCGCTTCAGTAATATTGGCTGGAATATTGCAATTATTATTAAATTTATTTGTGACAAATAAACTCGGATACTTTCCTAGCTTCACAAAACAGTTTGAGAACAAGACATTAAATTCATTCTTTGCAAGATTTTTCCCTGCAATATTAGCAGCAGGTGTATATCAGCTAAATGTATTAGTGGACACTATCTTCGCTTCCTTTCTTATTTCAGGCAGTCCAACTTGGTTATATCTATCTGATAGATTGATTCAGTTTCCAATGGGGTTGTTTGGTGTAGCCATAGCCTTAGTTGCTTTACCAGATCTCACCGAACAGCTAGTTAATAAGAACAAAAAAGAATTCACTAAAGTTTTTTATAAAGGCTTTTTATCAACATTTCTATTGGGTTTATTGTCAGCGATATTTTATGTGCTTCTGTCATATCAGGTAATCCAATTACTATTTTTTAGGGGAGAATTCACAAATTATGATGTTGAAATGACATCATCGAGTCTAATTGCATACTCATATGCTCTGCCATTTTTATTGAGCTATAAATTTTTTAATAGTGTATTTTTTGCTGCCTCAAAAACCAAAATTGTTCTTATGCTGGGAACAATATCCCTCATAATGAATTTAGTACTTAATTATTTATTTATTTTTTCATATGATTGGGGTCATGTTGGTCTAGCGTTAGCGACAACGTTTGCAGCTATTACCGTATGGTTACTAGCTGTTATTTTAATTATTAAGATGTTTTCAAAAAAAGTCATATGAAAGAGGGTTTTGCAGCAACTATAGGAAACTTTGATGGTGTTCATCTAGGACATCAAGAGCTAATAGACAAGGTTAAAATTACAGCAAGTGAAAGAACTTTAAGCACAAAAGTTATAACCTTTAATCCCTATCCTTTTGAATTCTTTCAATGGAAGAAAAAAAGAATATTATCTGAATTTGATAAAAGGCATATTTTTAATAGCTTGGGTATAGATCGAATAGTATCTATAGAGTTCAATGATGAATTCAGAAATCAAACAGCTAAAGAATTTTTTATCGATTATTTAGTTAAAGAAAATATTAAGTATTTGATTGTTGGAGAAGATTTTAAGTTTGGAAAAGATCGGCTTGGAGACATCAGACTCCTATCAGAGCTATGCAGTGAAAATGAAATTGAGCTAGAAATTTTAGAAGATTTCAAAACTAAAAATAACAAAGTAAGTAGTACGTTAATAAGAGAGTTGCTCGCTCATAACAATTTTGATGAAGCCAAAGAATATCTAGGCAGGCCTTACACTATTTCTGGTAATGTAATTAAAGGTAAGAATTTGGGTAGAAGAATATCTACCCCAACTGCTAACATAGGCATTGATAACGTAGAATTCTGTTTCAATGGGGTATTCCTAGGACGCACTTTTATAAAAGATAAAAGTTATTTTTGCATTATAAATTTTGGCCCAAAACCAACATTTGATGATTATAGGCAATCATTGGAGGCTCATATCATGGATTTTGATGAAAATATCTATGATCAAGCTTTGAGTATCGAATTTTTATGTAAAATTAGAGGTCAAGTTAAGTTTAATTCAGTTGAAGAACTCAAGATTCAAATTAATGAAGACAAGAACAAAGCAAGGGAGCTCTTAAAGAGTTATGAACGATAAGAAAGATCAGAAATTAAATTTACCTAATACATCTATTCCCATGAAAGCAAACCTAAATGTTAGGGAGCCAGAAATGCTTGATGAATGGGCAAAAAGAAATGTTTATCAGAATATTAGAGCTAAAAGAGAAGGTAGAGAAAAATTTATACTTCATGATGGACCTCCATATGCCAACGGAAATATTCACTTAGGCCATGCCGTTAATAAAGTATTAAAAGATATCATTATTAGATCTAAGAATCTTGAAGGGTTCGATGCTCCCTATATCCCAGGCTGGGATTGCCATGGCTTACCAATTGAACATCAGGTCGAGAAAAAAATTGGCAAGAAAAGAAGAGAAATAACCCAATCTGAATTTAGGGATTTATGCCGAAATTATGCGGCAGAGCAGATAAGTATTCAGAAAGATGATTTTAAAAGATTAGGTGTGTTTGGAGACTGGGAAAATAGGTACGCAAGTTTAGACAAATCCTTTGAGGGTGAAGCAATAAATGGTTTTGCTAGAATTTTTCATAATGGCCATGTTGAGAAGGGTTTTAAACCAGTACACTGGTGCCTTGAATGTTCCTCATCTTTAGCAGAAGCAGAGGTTGAATATATTGATAAGGATTCAATTTCAATAGATGTTAAGTTTAATTTTGATGACACTAGTAAGAAAAAATTTAGCCAAAGTTTAGGGCTTAATGAAGCTAAAGATATTTGTGTAGTTATATGGACTACAACCCCATGGACCATACCAGGTAATCAAGCAGTTTGCTGTAATCCAGAAATAGAGTATAAATTAATCGAATCTAAAAATGAGTATTTACTCGTGGCATCAGAACTTGTACAAGAATGTTTAGAGAGATGGGATGATGAAGATTTTAAGGATATCAATATAACCTTCAAAGGTTCTGAACTGGAAAACTTAATACTTTTACACCCGCTCTATCAAAGAGAAACACCTCTGCTATTTGGAGATCATGTTACGACAGAAACTGGTACAGGATTTGTACACACAGCTCCTGCACATGGGGTTGATGACTTCAATGTTTGTGTAAACAAAAAAATTGAGATCGTAAACCCTATTGCAAAGAACGGTTGCTATAAAGATGATGTTGGCTTTTTTTCAGGCACTCATGTCAGAAAAGTTGAACCACTTGTTCTTGAGGAACTATCTAAATGTAATGCTCTGTTAAATAACGAAAAATACCATCATAGTTATCCGCATTGTTGGAGACATAAAACACCATTAATTTTTATGGCTACGCCACAATGGTTTATATCAATGTCTAAATCAGGTCTATTAGATGGGGCAACTAGAGCAGTAGAAGATGTTGATTTTATACCTGAGTGGGGTAAAGAGAGAATGCAGATAATGCTTCAAGATAGACCTGATTGGTGCATATCAAGACAAAGAGATTGGGGCATACCCATTACTCTTTTTTATGATGCTGAAACTGGTGAACCTCACGCAGAACAAGATGCAATATTTAGAAAAGCATCGGAGGCTATCAAAGACCAAGGTATTGATTCATGGTCTGACCTAAATCTAGGTATTAAAGATGGAAGTTATGAGAAGTCCAAAGATATATTTGATGTTTGGTTTGACTCAGGCATAACTCATTATTGTGTAATAGACGAAATATTTGGATCTAACACTCAGTCTGATCTTTATCTTGAAGGAAGCGATCAACATAGAGGCTGGTTCCAATCATCTCTGCTTACTTCAATAGCAATGAAAGGAACAGCTCCCTATAAGTCTGTTCTAACACATGGTTTTGTTGTTGATGAGGGCGGCAGAAAGATGTCTAAGTCTATTGGTAATGTTGTAACGCCTCAGGAAGTCATTAAGGACTCGGGAGCTGACATTTTACGATATTGGATTGCATCTACAGACTTTAGAGGAGAGATGGCTTTTTCTAAAGATATATTCAATCGGTCTATCGATGGGTTTAGAAGAATAAGAAATACTATGCGATTCATGGTCTCAAATCTATATGATTATTCTGGAGATTTTGATGTTAACGACTTATTGTATTTGGATAAAATTATTCTATCCAAAGCATATAAGCTCCAAGAAGAGGTAAGAGATAGTTATAACAAATATAATTTTCATTTAATTACTTCAAAAATTCTTAATTTCTGCGTTAATGATTTGGGTGGCATGTATTTAGATGTAATAAAAGATCGCCTATACACCATGAAAAGCAATTCACTGGGAAGGCAGTCTGCTCAGTATACAGTTAATGAAATTTTAAAAATTTTACTAAAGAGCATCTCTCCTATTCTTCCTTTTACTGCTTATGAATTTGAAGAAAGCATTAATCCTGGTGAAGGGGACAGTATTTTCTATACAGAATTTAATAAGAACATTTCTCTTGCTAGCAAAGAGGAGCTAGAAAAATTTGAATTACTACAAACTCTCAGATCAACTGTTTACCAAGCGATTGAAGCTGAACGACAGGTTGGCAATATCAAGAATGCATTAGACTGTGATTTAGAGATTACTCTATCAAAACAAGACTATGCTTTAGTAGGTGATCTTAAAAGTGAGCTTTCAAAATTTTTCATAAGCTCAAGCTGCTTAATTAAAGAGGGAGAAAAGGAATCAATAGTTGTTCAAAAATCAGGCTTTGATAAATGCTCAAGATGTTGGCATCGAACTGAAGAGGTTAAGGGTGAAGGAGTCTGTAGTAGGTGTGAAACAAATATGTCTGGGGATGGAGAAGTTAGGAGTTTCTTTTAATTGAAATACTTAGTTTATTTTTCAATACTCCTATTAACTGATCTTGTTATTAAGTATGTGTTGAATACTTCCAGTATTGAATCAATAACCTTAATACCCTTATTTCTTGACTTCTACCTCACTAAAAACACTGGCATTGCATTAAGTTTATTCAGTTCATCGGGGGGCTTAACCCAGATACTTTTAACAATTACAATTTTTTTAGCTTTAGTATTTTTAGCATATACTTTTTTTACCACCCATGATGGAAAGCAAAAGATTGCTTTAACCCTTGTTTTAGCTGGTGGTTTTGGGAATTTTTTAGAGAGACTATTTTTTGGCTCTGTTACTGATTACCTTCACTTAAGAATTGGAACAAACTCATTATTTGTTTTTAATCTTGCGGACTTTTTTATAACATTGGGGGCCTTAATTATAATTATGGTCTGGTTTAGAGATGGAAAAAATATCTAAGGAAATAGTACTAGCTAACCCAAGAGGCTTTTGTGCTGGTGTCGATAGGGCAATAGATATTGTTGAAAAATCACTTGAGAAATACGACGAGCCAGTTTTTGTGAGGCATCAAGTGGTCCATAACAAAAAAGTTGTTGAAGATCTTGAAAGGAAGGGTGTCAAATTTGTAAAAGAAATTGATGAGATTCCAGATAATGCAGTTGCAATATTTAGTGCACATGGAGTGAGTAAATCAGTAGAGGATGAAGCAAAAAGTAGAAAATTCATGTATTTCGATGCCACTTGTCCATTGGTTACAAAAGTGCACCTTGAAGTACAGAGGCACGCTAGGAAAGGACGAGATATTATACTAATTGGACATAAGGGGCACCCAGAAGTAATTGGTACATTGGGTCGTCACCCAGCAGATTCAGATACAAATATATATCTAATTGAAGATTATGAGGATATTGAAAAATTAGAAATTAAATCTTCTGAGATGGCATATGTAACTCAAACAACTTTATCAGTAGATGAAACAAAAGGGCTCATTGAGGCGCTTCAAGCTAAATACCCTCAAATAATTGGTCCAAGTGCTGATGATATTTGTTACGCCACACAAAATAGGCAAGATGCCGTTAAACAACTATCCTTAGAGTGTGAAATTGTATTAGTAATTGGTTCAAAAACTAGTTCAAACTCAAACAGACTTAAAGAATTAGCAGAAAAATGCGGTACAAAGTCGTTTCTTATCGATGATAAGTCTGATATTAATATTGAAGAATTAAAAAATGCCACATCAGTTGGCATTACTGCAGGTGCTTCAGCGCCAGAGGAAATAGTGCAAGAGGTTATCTCTTTTCTTTATCCGCTTGGCTTTATGACTGTCAGAAACCTTTCAGAGAATAATGAGACTATGACATTCAAATTGCCTAAAGAGCTTGTAGACTAAGAAATCCCAGATACAGTCGTATTGTTATCTTCTAAGGTTTAAAATCATATGATGAATCTCAATATTAAAAATGATCTTATCGTTGAAGCTAAAGTTGAATTATCATCAAACAGTTCAGAAAGATGCGACGATATTGAGCTAATTGTAATTCACTGTATAAGTTTACCAGAAGGAGAATACGGTAATAATTACCCAAAAGATTTATTTCTAAATAAGCTTAATTTTAATATTCATCCAAGCTTTAAAACCCTTAAAGATCTCAATGTTTCGTCACATCTCTTAATTAATAGGGATGGATCAATATTCCAGTTCGTACCTTTCAACAAATGCGCTTGGCATGCTGGCCAATCGATCTTTGAGGGCAGGGAGGACTGCAATAATTTCTCAATAGGCATTGAGCTTGAGGGTACAATTAAGGACAGTTTTACGGATCAACAATACGCTGCTTTGAATGACACAATTAGCTTATTGAAAAGAACATATCCAATAAAAAATATTGTTGGTCATAGTGAAATTGCTGCAGGCCGTAAAGCGGACCCCGGACCGTATTTTGACTGGAAGAGAATAGATGATTGAAAAACTGAGAAAATCTCAATTTAACTTTGTATTTTTTGGTATATCGGCTGCTATGCCTAGCTTTGCTTTAGGCATTCCTTTTGGTTTGTGGCTTTTATCAGCAGGGGTATCAAAACAAACTTTGGGTCTTGTGACAGTCTCCTCAATTATTGTTGCAATGAATTTTCTTTGGTCACCTTTTATAAACAGGGTAAAGCTTCCCTTGTTACATAAAATGTTGGGTTTAAGAAGGTCTTGGATATTTCTATCTCAAATATCATTGGGTTTCTTGTTGTTATTGTTATCAGTTCTAAATCCTTTGCATGATTTATTTTCTGTGGTGGTCGTTGCATGTTTAATTTATTTTTTCTCATCCGTTCAGGATATTGCTTTAGATGCATACAGGGTCGAATATGATCAATATTACAAAGCTGAAAATTTAGCCACTGTTTATCAAATAGGTTACAAAGTTGGAGCATTTTTGATTGGTGCTCAGGTGTATGGAATTATTGGTGCTGAAAATTGGCAGGTTATTTACATCTATTTAGGGGCGTTAATGCTGTTTCTTCCTGTCGTGACCCTATTGAGTATGCGTGTTGAGGAGACAAATATGCATGAGTCTTCCTCAAAGCAATTCCTCTCAGCCTTTCAGAATTTAATGCAAAAAAATAACATCATAATTTTATTAACTTTAATTGGGATTTATAAAATCTCAGATATAGTGCTCGGCCCTATGGCAGCAGCACTCTATACAGAGGTTGGCTTGAATGACCCTAGCTACCTAGAGCAGAAGAGCTACTACAATTTTTTAGCTACTTTTGTTGGCTCAGGATTAGCATTATTACTTATTAAAAAACTAAAAATTAATCTTACTATGTTTGTAGGGGCATTAATGGTGGTAAGTACTAACATGTTGTTTTCATACCTTTATCTACTACCAAATTTTAGCAATTTCATCTTCATAAATTTTCTAGATACAGTCGCACAAGCTTTTACTGCTGTTTGTTTTATAACATTTCTTGTTGATCAGGTAGACAGGCGATACACAGCAATTCAGTATGCATTTTTAGCATCTTTAGTAATTATCCCTGGTACTTTGTTAAAAGGGACATCTGGTTTTATCACTGAAAGCTTGGGTTTTTATAATTTCTTTCTAATTATGGGCTTAATTGGTATCCCATCAATATGTTTATCATATTTGCTTCTAAAGGAATTCAAATTTAGTTTTCAAAACAATTTAAGGATATTGGCAATTGCCACCGCTATGCTGATTTTTATACTGTCTCTACTGCAAATCGAAGATGGCGGCCTAAGCCTAATCAACGATAAAATAATGCATTTTGGTGCTTATTTGTTCTTATCTCTTTTGGTCTTCAAGGCAAGCCAATCTACTAAAAGCTTATATTTAATAATGATCATGTTTTTAATGGGATTTTTTATAGAAATTCTTCAAGGTAATTCAGGATTGAGGAATTTCGAGTATATGGATATAATAGCGAATTCTTTAGGTATTTTAGGGGGCTTTCTTATATATTTATTAGCTAATAAAACCTTGAAAAAAATATCTTAAATACCTAAATAAAGATTGTTATTGGAGGATAACTGAATATGAAAATAAGACCATTACAAGACAGAGTAGTAGTAAAAAGACAAGATGAAGAAACAACTTCAGCTGGAGGTATAGTCCTTCCCGGATCAGCTACAGAAAAACCTCAGCAAGGTGAAGTAGTAGCAGTGGGCCCTGGAAAAAAATCAGATGACGGAAAAAACAACCCAGTTGATTTGAAAGTTGGAGATCATGTAGTGTTTGGCCAATATGGCGGCAATACTGTGAAGATAGACGGAGAAGAATTTTTAATTCTTAACGAAAGTGAAATTTACGGAGTCATTAAGTAGGAGAAATTATGGCAGCAAAAGATGTTAAGTTCGGAGAAAGTGCAAGAGTAAAACTGTTACAAGGTGTAAACGTTCTTGCTGATGCAGTTAAGGTAACACTAGGCCCAAAAGGAAGAAATGTAATTTTAGATAAATCCTTTGGCGCCCCAACAGTCACTAAAGATGGTGTTTCAGTAGCAAAAGAAGTTGAGCTTGAAGATAAGTTCGAGAACATGGGAGCACAAATGGTTAAAGAAGTTGCTTCACAAACTAGTGATCAAGCAGGAGATGGAACTACAACAGCTACAGTTCTTGCACAAGCAATAGTAAATGAGGGTCTCAAGTCAGTAGCAGCTGGTATGAATCCTATGGATCTCAAAAGAGGTATTGATAAAGCTATTGCATCAGCAGTTGAGGAAGTGAAGAAACTTTCAACCCCCTGCAAAGACAGTTCAGCTATTGCACAAGTAGGATCTATTTCAGCTAACGGCGATACAGCAGTAGGCGAGATAATTGCCGAAGCAATGGACAAAGTTGGCAAAGAGGGAGTTATCACTGTAGAAGAGGGTTCAGGTATCGATAACGAATTAGATGTTGTTGAAGGTATGCAGTTTGACAGAGGTTATTTGTCCCCGTATTTCATTAATAATCAAGATAAAATGAATGTTGTTCTTGAAGACCCATTCGTTCTACTTTTTGATAAAAAAATATCAAATATTAAAGATTTAATACCTTTGTTAGAAGGTGTTGCAAAATCTGGAAAAGCTTTAATGATAATCGCTGAAGATGTCGAGGGTGAAGCCCTTGCAACATTAGTAGTAAACAATATGCGTGGGATCGTAAAAGTTGCTGCATGTAAAGCTCCTGGTTTTGGTGATAGAAGAAAAGCAATGCTTGAAGATATTGCTGTGCTTACAGGTGGCAGAGTGGTTTCAGAAGAAGTTGGAATGTCATTGGAGACAACAACTATTGAAGATCTTGGCACAGCTAAGAAAGTCGTTCTAGACAAAGAAAATACTACAATAGTTGATGGCGCCGGATCTAAATCAAAAATTTCAGGTAGAGTTCAGCAAATTAGAACTCAGATGGAAGAAACAACTTCAGACTACGACAGAGAAAAACTTCAAGAGCGTGTAGCAAAACTTGCTGGCGGTGTTGCTGTTATTAAAGTTGGTGCTGGTTCTGAAGTAGAAATGAAAGAAAAGAAAGCAAGAGTTGAGGATGCTTTGCATTCAACAAGAGCTGCTGTTGAAGAAGGAGTTGTTCCTGGCGGTGGCGTAGCGCTTATGAGAGCACTTCAAAAAGTTGGAAAATTAACAGGTGATAATGAAGATCAACAAGCTGGTATAAATATAGCTTTACGAGCTTTTGAATATCCTTTAAAAACAATTGCAAGCAATGCTGGAGAAGAAGCATCAGTTGTCGCTGAGCACGTGAAAAAATCTAAAGGTTCAGATGGTTTTAATGCTGCGACTGGCGAGTATGGCGACATGCTTAAGATGGGGATTCTTGATCCTGCTAAAGTTACAAGGACTGCTCTTCAGGCAGCTGGTTCAATTGGTGGAATGATGATAACTACAGAATGTATGGTATCAGAGCTACCTTCTAAGGATCCAGCACCTGCCGGTATGCCTCCTGGAGGTATGCCAGATATGGGCGGCATGATGTAATTTAAAAAATTACTATTAGAAAAGGGAGCTTTGTGCTCCCTTTTTTTTTCAGTTTAAATTAGACTTTAATAATGAAAATATTATTAAGTTTCGCGTTTCTATTGGCCTACCCAAATCTTATATTTGCACATAGTTCAGGCCTTATGCATCTTCATGGTCTTGAATTTATTATTGCCATGGTGATTGCTTCATTTGTTGTTATGAATTCAAAAAAATTACTAAAAATTAGGAGAATAAAAAATGATTAAGATAAATTCTGTAAAAGCACATTGTGATATACCTTGCAAAGTATACGATCCGTATATGGCTCAATACGCAGCAATTAGTGTATTGAGATTAATTGATCTCATTGATGAGATGCCTGATAACCCTTCAAGTAAATCTGATCTTGCCAAATTATCAAGACTTGTTGAGCAAAAAGAGGAGCATGCTCACAAGGTTAAGGAGGAGGTAACAACAATATGGGGCGATTACTTCAAGCAACCACAGATAGATAAATATCCGAATGTTCATAGCCTTGCTCATTCAATAATGATGGCAGCTTCAAAATGTAAACAAGAATTGGCTAGGGATAATGGTGAAGAACTATTAAGCAAAGTGAATGAGTTCGCTGAAATATTTTGGTTATCTAAAGATGTAGAGGTTGAGGTTGTTACATCAAAAAACCTTCCTCATGTCGATGTAGTGGTTCCTAAATAATAGATGCTAAATTTATTTCAAGTTAGTGGAGTAAGCATGATGCCTAGTTATAAACCTAGGCAGTATGTCTTATCCTTTGCTTCAAGAAACATTAAAAAAGATGATGTCATTGTTTTTAAAGACAGCAAAAACGAAAAATTTATCAAGAGAGTTAGTTGGGTAAATAATGAGAAATTTAAGGTCCAGTCTGATAACAAAAACTACCCCTCAGTTATTTTAGGTAAAGTGCTAGAAACTAAAGATATAATTGGCAAAGTAATATTTAAATTTTAAAAATGGATTCTTCATTAAGCCTCTTAAATGAAATTGTCATATTTTCATTTTTCATAACAACTGTAATTTGGATTGGCCTAACATTTTATTCAAGTCTGATATCTCAGGAATACCTCAAAAAAGCTTCTTATGAAGAAAAAAAAGGGTATATGCTTAATATTCAGGCAAATGTTATGTGGTACATGCGATGGTCTTCACTTGTATCATTTTCACTTTCTGTTTACTTGATGAGTTTCTTATCAAATATTGAATATGCATATAACATTGGCACATCTTTGGCTTCCTTGCTCATCACAATTATGTTTCTCAATACTTGGATGATAATTTGGCGTAAACAAAAGAGGATAATTGCTCAAACTACTGACTGGATAAAATGTGAATCTAGATATGACTTAGCAATAAGAACAAATACAATTTTTTCAGTGCCATTGCTTGCTCTAATGCTTTATTCAGCTCAAACAAAGAATGTTGAGAGCCCTTTACTAGAAATTGATGGAAGCATAGGGCCAGGATGGTCATCTGCAGCCCTATGGGCCGGTTTAATATTAGTGCTTCTTATTGAGTTAAATTTGATTTTTGGAAAAAACAGAAACTGGATGGACTCATCAAAAAAAATAATTATCTCTGGATTAGTTTTTACGATAATTCTTGGCTATTTGCTTAGATATTATTAAGAATTCTTGGTTATCTTCACTTGTTTGACCTTATTTACATCAATCTTTGAAGTCTCAAGTTTATATGATTCTAATTGTATACAAATATTATTCGTAGGGATCTGATCAAGGTGATCTATGATAAGCCCATTTAATGTTTTTGCACCTTCTTCTGGCAAGTTCCAGTCCATTCTCTTGTTGAGCTCTCTGATTATTGTAGACCCATCAGCAAGAACAGAATTCTCATCGACAATTTCATAATCTTCTTCTAATTCTTCAACATTCAATTGCCCAACTATTTGCTCTATTAAGTCTTCCAGTGTTATTAATCCTGTTACTTCACCATATTCGTCGACGACTAGAGCTGCTTCTGAGCCATTCTTTTGAAAGTTCTTTAGTTGAGCAAATAGTTGAGTGCTTTCAGGCACATAGTAGGGCTCAATAAGAAAGTCCGTTAAATCAGTTTCAAACTTTTCAAGCTGCTCAATTTCTTTTGAATGTATAAAACCAATTATTTCAGATTCAAGCTCTTTGTAGACAGGGTAGAATCTATTTCGTTCGTCATTTTCAAAATCGGCAACCTTGTTAAGGTTAAGACTAATAACTTGGTTTATAGGTATTAAGATGTCTTGGACTGATAATTCTTTTAAAGCCAATAAAGATCTCATTGCTTCCATTTCGTCATTATCTACCTGTTCAGTATCTTTATCTAAAACAGATTTTAGCTCCTCCCTATTTAAACTTTTTGCAAAGTAATTTTCTCCTCCCTTTACTCCTGTTATCCAAGAACTAAAGAAATTTAAAATTCTAGATAACCATCCTAGGTATGTAGTTAGAAACTCGAGAATTATGCTAGCTGGATAAGCAATAGCTTCAGGTTTCTTGGCTGCGAAATTCTTTGGTGCAATTTCTGCAAAAATAATAATAAGAATTGTTAATAATAAAGTACCAATCCAAACATATTCATCACCAAACTCTTTTATCACGAAATACGTTAATAATGCTGATGCAGAAATGTTTACCAGGTTGTTGCCAATCAAGATAACACCCAATACCTCATCAATTTTATTTCTTAAGGAATTCACTCTTTTGGCTGATTTTTGGCCATTTTCAGCAGCAGTATCCAGTTTAATTTGATTGATTGCTGTTATGGAAGTTTCGGAACCAGAGAAGAAAGCGGATATAAAAATCAGCACAATCATAACTATTATTAGAATGAGGCCAAAATTATCCATTTATGTAATAAATAAAATTAATCAAGAAAATAAGAGATAAGTTGTGAATCTTTGCAAGAAAAGGTGTAAAATGCCATTTTCAAATATTATACAGCAAATTATGGTAGTAATAAGACTTTCAAGAGCAGGGGCAAAAAAACGTCCTTTCTATCACATAAGTGTTTCTGATAGAAGAAACAAGCGAGACGGTAGATTCATCGAAAGAATAGGTTTTTACAACCCTATAGCAAAAGATTCTGAAGAAAAGATCCGATTTGATCAAGAAAGATATGACCACTGGACTTCAGTTGGTGCAATACCTAGTGATACTGTTTTAATGTTAATGAAAAGATCAAAAATGACTGCAGAAGAAATTCAAAAAATTGAAGACAAGAAAACAGCAAGACAAGATAAAAAGAAACAAGAAAAAGTGCTGAAACAGCAAGAAGAAGCAGCAGAAGCAGAAGCAGCAGCAGCTCCAGCAGAAGAAGCAGTAGCAGAAGAAGCTCCAG
>CETY01009336.1_pt1 | contig 22265 bp, 34 predicted proteins | sample 361551 | NCBI WGS metagenome assembly CETY01 (sample SAMEA2623135, study PRJEB7988) | marine metagenome | biome: marine biome (ENVO:00000447); feature: deep chlorophyll maximum layer (ENVO:xxxxxxxx); material: "saline water (ENVO:00002010), including plankton (ENVO:xxxxxxxx)" | depth 45 m | reverse complement strand
GAAGATGAGGAAGAAGATGAGGAAGAAGATGAGGAAGAAGATGAGGACCCCGATATTATTGAAGAGCCAGATATTGAAATATCATATGATGGTCATCCTGAAGATCAGCCTGAAGATAATGAACTTCCCAATAAAATGGTTAACAATGCTGATGTTGTTTCAGATAACGAATTTCAACAACCGTACAATGAATCAAGTGGAAGTGAATCTGATAGTGACAGCGAAGATGATTACAACAGTTCAAAGGTAGACCTTGAAAAGAAATTAGACTATATTAAAAAAACGCATACCCAAGAAATTACTAAGTCATATGAAGAAATGATGGATATGTTAATAATTAAACGGAAACAAAACAAATCAGACGGTGAATATCTTATTCATGATGATAAACATCAAACAGTACCAATTTTGACAAAGTATGAAAAAACAAGAATTTTAGGTATTCGCGTATCTCAATTGAATGAAGGTGCGCCACGATACATCAAAGTAAAATCAGAAACTATTATTGATAACAATATAATTGCAGAAAAGGAACTAAGACAAAAGAAATTACCGTTTATCGTGACCAGACCTCTCCCAAATGGCGAAAAAGAACATTGGCGTCTTCAAGATCTAGAAGTATTGTAACATGTGGCGTGATATCAGATTTTTATACAAATAGAAAATAATGATATAATCGAAAATGAATATATTCTGTTGACATCATATTTTTTTCTTTTTTGCTCTTGGTAGCTTGGTTTTGAGTTTTTGTTCCAATTTACTGATGAATGAATTATTTGGAATTGCTTTTCCACTTTCATATTGATTGATGATGCTAGGCTGACAAGACATCATAGAGGCTAATTGTTTTTGTGAAAGTTTGCTACTGACTCGCGCTTGCTGAATTGCAATCTTCAATTCATTTGAAACTTTCATGGGTTTTACTATGTTATTTTCATCGTTTGTTTTACTCGCGGATGAATTTGTTGATTCTATACTTTTAGGATGAGCGGTTTGTTTTTTCAAAATAATTGTTTCCCAATCTTGATAACAAGTTGGATCTCTCATTGTATTGTTGATGTATATTTTATAGATGAATATAGCGAATTCTCAAATCAACATTTCCACCTGTTTCCACAAAACGTACAAGTGACGAAGGTTGTCATTGGTTCATCAGCGGATCGGGTTTGTAATTGATAATATGTACATGCTTTTGATTTGCATTTTCCACACGTAAAGTTATCAGTTGATGCCTCAATTTTAGGGAAGTATTTATTTTCTAAACGCAATTTTTTATCTTGAACTTGATGTTTCCATTTTTCTGGTAAAAGTTCAACATGTGTCATAAACGATATATTGTGCGGTTTGATAATATTATTCTTTAATTTTTCAATTACAAGTTTACTTTTCAAGTTATGGAAAATAACCTTGAACTTGTTCAAATAAATCAAGACAAAATACTCGTTATTCCACTTTTTGATGACTTTCATTTTCCCGGCTTTCTTGATTGAAAAGTTAAAAATGCTTTTTTCAATGTTTTTGGTTATTTTGTCATCCGGTATTTTGCTGTAAATGTATGTTCGGATTTCTTTTCTAAACGTCTCTGGGTCAAGAACTGGTTTAGCGTTCATTTCTTACTAATTAGTGAAATTTTATATTTATTTCAATTTTATTCATTATTTCAATTTATTCATCATATTCTTCTTCTATTAATTCATCCTCTTCAACAATAAACGAGTCCTTGTGATATCCTTCTTTTGTATATTCATCGGAATTATACACATCGCTGTCTATGGAACGTTCTTCATCAGATTCTTCTATATCCTCGAACCCTCCAAATAAAGAATCATAAACATTAGACCATTCGTCTATTGTCAAGTCAACAATTTTGTCATTTTCTCTTTTTATTACACATAGACAACCAAAGTATAGTTCTGTGTCAATTGGTGGAGGAAACTCATACTTGTTTTCACTATTAGCTCGTCCTTCTTTTTTACCATAAACTTCATAACAATTTTCAATGTTTGTAGTTTCATTGGTCTCTTTGGAATTTATAGGGAAAGAATGCAATTTATTAAACCCACTATTATTTTTGTAATTGCATAATTTGAATGTTTTGTCTATTTGTATTTCTTTTTTCGTTTGCTTTTGCTCAATTTCTCCGTTTTTATATATAAATATAAATATCGACATTTTGCTTGTTATCGTATTTGAGTATTATTTGTTTATATTATTTAAATGGTTTTATACAATGTATTCAAATGAAAGTATATACCAATTCGCCTCTTAATATTTCAATCGAAGATATTGGCGATATAAAAGAATATTATGAAACATACATATATACGCGATACGGAATATATCAAAAATACAAAAAACATTTTTTTCTATGCGAACAAGAAACGACCAACGTATCAACACAAGTTATACATCATGAAAATAATGAATATTTAGTTGAAGAAAACAGTCTAAAACTTAACAAACAAAAAATTCTAACCAGTCTCCCATATCAATGTTATTTTGTCAATACATTCATTCGCAAATGTTCTTTAGACAATGGCATCGCGTTCGTTAAAGAAATAGACAATGATCATTTTGAATCATTTTATTTTATTGTTGATGACATTGAAAAAATAAAAAGTATTGGTTTATATATCAAATAATTTATAAAAACTATTATAATATAACTATGTTAAGACTCAAATTTATTATTTATTTTATTTGTTTTTTCATATTATTGCATTTTGGACTTCACTTTTTTGATATTGACATCTTTGAACTTTTTGATAGGCAAACTGAAACCATTAACGAAATATCACCTCCTTCAACTGAGATACATGATACTATAAGTGAGTTAGAAAAAAGTATACAAGAACTTAAAGAGGTTTCAAGTATATGAATAATGAATTACAACAATTTATTTCCACAATTACTCAAGAATATTCCGCAATTACCTCCTCATTCTTTTTGTTATGATTGTATAAATCTTACAAATTATAACAAAAATAATAGTAACAACAAGATGCGATGTTACATTCCTAGTGGTAAGAGACTTATTTTGTGGTTTCTGAAACACGATTCAAACTACTATTCGGTTTTGTTGGAATATCAGTCTTCCAAAGTTGTGAAATGTCATTTTAAATACATTGCATTCAACAAACTATTGGCATCAGGAGTGGGTACAATGATTTGGGTTACACAAATTGGAAGAGAGTTGACACTCAATAAAATGATATACCTTAAAGGCAAAATATGTAAGTTGAAAGCAATGGGTGAGCACATACAAGAACTGCGATTTCTCATAGAACATTACATAAACAATTTGTATCACTCTTCGTTTGTAGAGTTGAAATTACCTGTTATAAGCAACACGGATTCAATTTTGTCATTTATAGGCAGCTTGGAGTATTCTGTTTATAATGTAGTTTCAATGACGAACAATTTCAATATTCATCTGAATAATTTTTTAGGAGTTTTCTTGATAACGTGTGCGGACAGTTTGAACGACTGCTACAGTTTGCTTTGTAAGGACAAAACCGGAAGAGTTGTACATTATCAAAATGCGTTGGTGAATAATGCTCAATGTAGTAGATTTTTGAAAAAAACACTACGGATTAAACACAGGAACTACGAAAACATAGAAATGAGTGATAGCGAAAACGAAGGTATTTCAATCAAGCATGGTGATAATACAAACGATGTATATATGTACTGTTTATACGACAAGAATTATAAAAGGTGGAAACCTTACCGAATTTGCAAACAAAATAATTTGATATGCGATTATACCAAAATCAAACTTTTGGAGGAAAAATCATCAAGAGTTTGATGTTGAAAATACACTGTTCAATACGTGAGACTTGTCTGTTTTTGCACCCTTTTTCAAGGTGAGTTTATTTTCATACACAGTCTCAAACTCATTATTATCTTCGTGTATTTCAGGATATATCTTAGATACTGGTTTATCGATCACCAAAATTAACCTGTCGTATTCAAGTAACTGCCTGTATTCTTGTATTGTTAAATTTCCGTAATATTTATTCAAGGTATAGTATGGATTTGGAGCAAATTTGATATCTTTTTTATATTTATACACCTTGCCATACAAGTAATTTAAGAGTTGATATCTTTCAAATTTTGTGTTGTTGTCAATATTTTCTTTAAACAAGTATGACGCAGCACATTCAGGACTACAAAAGCACCCATAAACATCATACTTCTCTTTGTAACAAAGAGCTGGAATAAAAATAGGCGGTGTCGTAAAATCGCACGTACACCAGAAACAGTCAGATTTTTTGTTCACATTACTCGTATTAAAAGTAAGTTCTAATTCCTTCAATTTATTGTGAATATTTTTTTTGCTTTTCTGTTTTTCTTTCACTATTTCTTTGTCACTATCGTCTTCATGTTTTGTTTTATTTTTTGAATCATCAATGACATTATATATGATATCTTCGCTGTTCAAACTGCTCAAGTTGTAATAGTTTTCATCATCATCTTTTGAGTATGCTTTTACTTCCTTTATAATATTTGGATTGTAGTTCACTTGAGAATTAATGTTATCAAATAATGCTGTGTTTAAGTCGCTTAGTTTGCATTTTAAATGCAAGATGATAACTTGGTTATCGAATGATGATTCTTCCATATTAAATTCCTTTTTTACGATCTTTCCACCTTTTGGTTTTCTTCCACGTTTTTTGGGAATTTTTTTAATTGGGTCTTCGCTATTGTCAACAGCAACAACAGTATTTTTGGTTCTTGGTTTTCTTGCCCTTTTCGCTACTGCCTTATCAGTCATTTACATTTATAGACAAAAATAATTTAAATAGTTTTAATTATTTAATTAAGTGATGAGCGAACAACCATGGATTGAAAAATATCGTCCACAAGCTTTGAACGATATTGTTTTGAATTATACAAACAAAACAATATTGAACAACATGATAAATACCAATAACTTTTCAAATGTAATATTTTACGGCCCACCAGGTACAGGCAAAACAACTACAATTCTGTGTTTGATGAATGAATATTGCGCTCTCCACCATTGTTCAAATAATTATATACATTTGAATGCTTCTCATGAACGTGGAATAGATGTGATACGTAATCAAATATTTAATTTTACGGAGAAGAAAAATTTGTTCAGCAACGTACGAAAATTCGTTTTGCTAGATGAAATAGATTCCATGACAAAGCAAGCTCAAAATAATTTACATATTGTCATCAACAAGTGTAAAAATAATGTCACTTTTATTTTGATTTGCAATTTTTTGAATCGCGTCATAGAATCTTTGCGCGGTTCCTTCATTATATTGCACTTCAACAAGACCTCAAGTATTTGTGATGAGTTCATTAAAAAGTGCATAAAAAGCGAAAAATTAAAAATAAGCAAAGAAAAATTAAAACTCATCAAAAGTGCAAACTCGCACGATTTACGAAGTGTCTTAAATCAGTTGCAAAACTATGACAAAAATGATATTCTGTTTGATGTTAAAACGTTTCTTACACTGTTAGAACCTTCAAAAAATCATAATTATTTATTGAAAATAACAAAAACCGCTGATATTAAATCATTGTTTTGTTTTTTCTTCAATTATCTATATGAACAATATGGAGACCAAATGGACCAAGATATAATTTTCGATATGAAACTATTATTGGTTGTGAATAGCAGTGCTGAATATTTTGTTTATAAATTTATCCCCAAATTAATTAAAAAATTGAATTTGGGATGAACTTAAACACATTATCTTATTACAACTAATTATGGAACTGGAAGAACAATGGAAAAATTTCATGAGCGGAACGAATTTACACGAAAGTTCATACAACTTTCAATCAAAAAATGGAGGTCGTAAAATTGTAACAAATGATCCGCCAGAATGTACAAAACTGAAAATTTCAACGAAATCTAAAATTGTTTATCTGAATCAGCGGTTTGATTTAGATGCGTTATTTTGGAAAGTTCCTATTGTAGATTATGACTCTGAAAAAGAAGGGGTCATCAAAAAACAAATGAAATTTAATTTTACATCTCACGAGCAAGTAACTATTTTTGAACAGAAACTTAAAAATGAAACTTGTGTCAAATGTAAAATATTGAATCAAATAGATAATCCATCCGGAAGAATAAGTTTCAAAGACGTGCGTAAAATTGATATTGGATACAGCAAAAATGATTTACTAAAACCAAACAAGCAAAGCAAGAGCGCATTCTATAATTGCTTTGTTATCATTTTCAGAAAAATTTATAAGGGACGTTTTCGCGAGTTTCACGCAAAGTTATTCAACAGCGGTAAGATAGAAATTCCCGGAATTCAAGAAGATGAAATGCTGGAACTCTCTACAGAGTTTCTTGTCAACACAATACAAGATTATTGTTCTGCCCCATTAGTGGAGTTGAAAGCCAAACGAGAACTTGTACTTGTCAACTCGAATTTTAACTGTCAATATTATTTGAACCGTGAATTATTGTTAGACATTCTAAAGAAAAAGTACAAAATCAAGTGCAGTATGGACTCTTGCAGTTATCCAGGCATTCAATGTAAATATAAAATAAATGATGGAGTAAAAGATAAAGAAGTCTCGTTTATGATTTTCAGAACTGGAAGTGTTCTGATTGTTGGAAAGTGCGAAGATCAGCAATTGTACACCATTTATCATTTCTTGGTTAAAGTTTTTCATGATGAATATAAAAATATATGCGAAGAACAAAGCGAGCTTGAACTGATTGAAAAGGAAAAGACTAGTTTCAAAAAAAGGACACGAAAAGGCTTTTCAATTTATATTTGAAAAATAAATGATTTAAAGGGAAATGATAGGAATTTAAATATATGAACGAGAAAGAAGAATCTTTAAAGTTACCACATGAAACTACATTAATAAATGCTTCAAAACTCAGTATTCAAGAAGATAAGCCGATTATGCTAGATTACTGGATGGATTCTTGCGATTCAAATGCGTCGGTGATGATTGGAGTAAAAACGAACGACGAAAAACTATTAGTGCGCTCAAGCGAGGAATTTACAAGTCCAATTAGCAAAATTTACAGAGTTAGTGAAGACTATATCATTATGACCGAGAATTCTATATACGTTGTCTCTAGTAACATTCCAACGCGTCGCATTTCTTAATATTTGATATACTTTATTTATTTCAAATATTATTTTTTTTGAAATAAAAAACTTTCAGTGTTTAATTTAAATACTAATGGCAACCGTTCATATTAGCACTAGTGTTGACGATGATTTTCATTGCGATATTTGTTATGATAATGAATGCGAACCAAGTTCTTTAATTGTTTTGAAATGTTGTAACAATTCGAAAAAAATATGCATAAAATGTGTGAATTGTTTGAAGACACCAATTTGTCCATATTGTAGAAACCCACTTGATTCTAGTTGCGCTCCATTCATGAATGAAGATGTTGTACTTTCAACATCTGAGCCGATTACAATCACTACATCCTTTTTATCTTGGGAGAACTTTTTGTCCCAAGAAAATATTATTGATCCATCATTGTATGATGATTCAAGACGTATGCGAAGAATGATGCGAAGGTTGAGATATCAATATAGACAAATACGTACAGTTAATTCACTATACACAGCACCCCATTCTACAAGAGAACAACAAAGGAATTATCATAGACGAGAAAGAAAAAATAATAGAAACTTTGCGCGAGAAGTAATGAATCTACATAACCAAAATTCTGATTATAGAGATGATTTATTTTTCATGGATTTATAGTATGAACGGACGCTTCTTTGCTTTGATTCACTTTACAAAAATAATCGTAATCGAATATGTCATCCGGTTCTTGAATTGCCATTTTAATTATTTTATACTTGATTGCCATCTTAAGACCAATAGGTGAACGTTTTTTGTTATTTTTGATACATTTTAAGTTGAACCTTCTCAAAATAAAATCAAGGTCATCTTTTTTGGTTGCTTGTTGAAACAACTTTGTTATTTCTAAAATGCGCTTTTGAATAGTCGCCTCCCTCTGTTCTTCGTCATCAACCATTTTATATTTGTTATTTATACATTATATATTAAGTTGCCATTATTCAATTTTTTTATAATACTTAATCACGTCTGGATGTGCCTTTATTTTCTGCGCGTTCACTTTTGTCAGGTAAAGTCCACGAAGACTTTTCACACGACTAAGAGCGACATATGTTTGTCCATATTGAAATATAGAACTACCAATATCAACAACAGCCTTGTCAATACTCATCCCCTGTGATTTATGGATTGTGATTGCCCATGATAAAATCAGCGGGATTTGACTAATGCAATAATTTTGATTGGTCTCTAACGTCCAACAATGCTGTCTGGTAGTAATTTCTTGTTCAATATTATCAAATTTGATGATTGGATAGTGCGCACCATCTTCTGAATTGAACCCAGTCACTATTCCTTGACTCCCGTTCACCAGCCCCAGTTCTTGATCTATATTGGATATACACATAACTTGGCATCCCTCACACAACTCTAATTTATTTTCGAATATCCCATTCTTCATCAAATGGTCGTATTCATGTTTTACATCTTTTTCTTGAATAAATTTATCAGATATCACGTTTTCCTGTTTTTTCAAGCCACATACATATGTATGCGACACCACATTTCCTCCTGTCATAAGTTTGCTTATTTCTTGTTGGTTAATTTTATCAACCATTCTTTTAGTGGGATATATATATGTCGGTTTGCTTTCATTATCTCCAGATTCAATAAATTTCTTTTGGCTGCAAATTACCAGATTTTCAATAGTATCGAATGAAGGTGTTCCGCAACGGATTTCTTGTAGCATCTTGAAATATTCTTTGTCATCGTTTTGCCGAAAATTAACGTCAAATATGAATTGGTTTTGCCGTTCAAATATTTCATCCCACGAGTTTGATTGAAAACAAAATCTTGATTGAATCATGTTTTCCGAATCTGTACAGACGGGTGGCAGCTGATAGAAGTCCCCAGATGCAACAACTTGAATTCCTCCAAATGGAAGAACGCATTTCCTTATTTTTCTGCACAGGTAATCGAGCACTTCGAATAAATATTGGTTCAACATTGATATTTCGTCAATCACTAAAATATCAGTGTCAATGTAATTCAAAGTTTGCTTCCGTTGAATAATTTTACGATATATAGATAATTCATTCCCTTTTCCAATGCCAAGACACCCCCATTTATGTATTGTTGTCGCTTTACAGTTCAGAAGAATGGCGCTGCAACCGGTTAAAGAAGTAACTTTGATATTTTTTCCATTATTTATTGCGTTCTTGTAAATATGCTGAATGAAATACGATTTCCCACAGCCGCCGGGACCAGTGATGAATATATTTTCACCGTTTAAGAATGCTGAATACGCATCGGCTTGACGTTCAGTGAGATTCATGTTAATACAACTGCCAGATATATAATTAAATACATTTTAGAATCAATTTTTTATTTAATCTGTTTCTCAGTGGCTTTCATGGTAGCTTCTTCTTGCGCTTTTTTCTCTTTTTTTTTTTTCCTCTTTTCTTCTCGTGCCTTGATATTTGCCTCTTTTCTAGCTTGTCTTTTTTGAACCTCTTGTGCCTTCTTATCATCTTCTTGTTTGGCTTCCTCTTCGGCATCTTCTTGTGCTTTTTCTTCTTCCATTCTTTTGACGACATCTTGTTGTAACTGTTGCTTTGCTTCTTCCTCTCGTTTGATTGCATGTTTAGCCTCTGCGATACTCATATCTTTCGGGCTAGGTATTAGGTTCTGTTCCAATGAACGTGCTTCTTTTGCTTTTTGTAATCTAAATGCCTCTTGCTTGGCTTTTTCTTGTTTCAATAACATTTTTTTCCTACTCGCATCACTTCCAAAAGTAAAATTCATTTATAACTTATATTTATAAAATAATTTGTAAATATAAATGAGCGGGATCTGTGCGAGCTGCTTAGACTTTGATATGAATAAAATTGTGAAATCGAAAGACTCTTTGGCACCCAAATGGTTGTCTGAAAAAGACTATGTTCAAGAATTTATCATGAAAAGTAAAGTATTCGCAAATTATCATCCCCAAGATTTTAACGTTAAAATGAAACTAGATATTGGCAAACAACATTATGGGAAAAAAATTTTGTATTGGGCTACAAAAGAAAATAATAATAATAATAATTTGAGTATCAATGATGCTAAAACATCTTATGGGAACTTCTCTAATAGTGGAGTGGCGTCAGTTGATAAAAATGGTGTTGTAGTTTTGAAATTTTCCTGTCCACAAATATATCGCACAACACCAGCCTATAGTTCGACGCCTCAAAGTTACTATCGTCATTTGCATTTTGTAATTAGTAATGGAGAAAAAGACAAATGGATGGGACAAATATATACCAAAATAGTCGTGTGTAAATTTGGACTAAAGGACTCTCTACAAATGCTAAAAAGTGGTAATTACGTTTTTATTAACGCGTTGCCTTGCGAATCTTATGGAAAAGATCATATACCAAACACTTACAATTTAACTCATAAACAAGTTAAAAAAATGAATCAACGTGAACTATTTGAATGGTTCAAAAAAGTGGTCAAATTGCATTATCCAAATATTCACAAAGAAATAACTTCGAAATCAATTAATATCAAGGAAATACCTATAGTTGCCTACTGCGCGCATGAAAAATGCAACGCTTCTGAATTGTTGTTAGAAGAGCTATTGAAAAAAGGTATGGTAAATGTATATGATTATTCTGGTGGTATGAAAGAATACAGGAAAAGCCAAATAAATAACAAATTATTTTGAATTAAATAATATATTACTTTATTAAATATACTATACAGTAATTTCATGGTTATGCGGTTTCCATTCGTGACATCAGTTGATAGAACTGAAAAAGTAAAACATCACAATGTTAGTGAAGACAATCCAAAAGAAAGAAATCCTCCCCCCACAAATTTGACCCAAAAACAAATAAAATCGCCCCCTCCAGATTTGACCCCAAAAAAAGCAAAATCTCCCCCCACAAATTTGACCCCAAAAAAAATAAAATCTCATCCCACAAATTTGACCTCCCCAAAAAAACCAGACATTTACAATGAAAGAGATATGTTTTTTTTGTCGAATCTAGAAGAAGTCGTTTTTAACGATTCACCATATGGATGCCCATTCAGCACAATGAATAAGAAACGAAGTCCCCCGGTAGATTATGATAAATATTTAGATTTTTTTGAATAAAGATTTCCATCCTATATATAGTATATAGTATAATGATGAACGAAATGCAACTTCTAGAAAAAGTTAAATATGTTTACGACGATGAGTTGTGGTTTTTCCCCGTAGATTTACAAATTCACATAATTTTTTATTGGGACAGTAAAATTAATTCGCATAATAAGAAACTTTACTATATTAATCCTAACATATCACTTCACCAAACTAGATGAATAAATTTATTACACTTCAGTAAACAACATAAAATAAATTTATTATACTATACATATAATAAATTTAATGACTCGCAACTATGTTGGTTTCGTTCTTTTTTTTTTAGCGCAATTTTGCGTGGGCTATCACAATTATCCAAATAAAAATAATCAACTTAAAACACTAAAAGACAATCTTAACCAAAATATAGAAATATACGAATCAATCAATGAATGCAATGTGTCGGAATTAAATACTTGTGGCGACTTGTGTCCATTATGCTTGGGTACAAAGGTTTTGTTATGCAATTATTGTCGAGGAACCGGATTTTTGACGATAGGAGATGTAATTATTGGTACAGGAAACAAATGTACAGTTTGTATGGGAAATGGCGAAACTGAATGTGGACGATGTAAAGGGGCTGGTTACATTGCAAAATGGAGAAAATAATTAAGTCAGTAGAAGCATTTTTTCTGTAACTAAAACTCTGCTCCTTATAATGTAAATACCACTTCCATACACATTGCTTTGTAAGTAAGATGGACGCAATTCATTCCATAATTTATGACTCAATTCTGGAAAATATATGTGTCTAAGATGAAGTTTATTTTTCCAAAATGCATCAACTAACATATCTGCATGATTATGTCTTAAAAATGAGAAAATTTTCCAATTTATTTCATATGGCATTTCCTTTATTGTTTTGACATTTATGATTGTATCAATTTTCATAATTACTTTTTTTGTGTACAATATAAATATAAGAGGAGTTTATTTTGATTCAATAGATTTAATTTTTCATTCTAAACATGCCAGGCCAGTTGATCTCCGCCAATCACATTCACAATTTTGCGCCACTTTTTGTACTCTAAAAATGAGTTTAACCATATATAATGGTATTGGTCATTTGTTTCTTCTTCTAATTCAATCATCATCATACGTTCAATTGTAAAATCCGCAAACAATGGCGTTCTGTTTATTGCGTAAACATGTAATGTTTTTCTGTATACGTGAGGTAAGAAAGATAAAATATACTTTTTAACATCTTCTGGAAATTCCATTGTTGACTATGATTATGATTGAAATATAATGCATTATATTTCAATTTTTAAATCATTTAATTTCACTTAACAAAAATTACAATAATAGAAATGTGATACAAGAAGAAGCTAAATGGTGAATTTCAACTTATATATTTCAACAGAGAGTTAGGTTGAAACATTACATGAACATTCATTATCACGAATAACATCAATTGATATACTAGGTATAACACGGCAATCGCCGCGAGAGGGGTAAATATGATTGTTAAAAGCGAAATGAATAATTCATAAAAAGTGGCTTTAATTTTGGCAAATAACCCTCTTTTTTTTTTAACCTTTTTGTGAATATGTTTTAGAATTGGTATACTTCCAAGCAAAGCATCGACAAGCTTGCCGAGCACATTGTCGATTAACTTTACTGGATTTAAGTTGTTCGCATCAAAACCTTCCCGGTAACCAATTGTGTTGTGATATAAAAAGCAATTTAAAATGATAATACATAATAACGAAATAATAAAATAAATGTTGCTCATATTAATATACCTCAAGAAAAGTATTTTGATATGAAGAAGATACCAATTTATTGATTACAAAGTATGAAGATTTGACTATTTAAAAATTAGTTGTTTCCGTAAAAATGTTAGAATCACTAAATATCATCTTCTTCTCTATTTTCACGACGACTATGGGAGTTCAACTTTTCCACCTCACACATGAGGTGCCCGCCTTCCATCGGCGAAGCAATCCGTGCCAACTTGACCTTGTCATTTTCCATCTTCTCCGGGACTCCTACAATCAATTCTCCTTGCTTGAGGTATCGAAAACCGTTTTCGACTTGAATATCGGTATGGTGGACAAAGTACTCATTATGATCTTTGCCTTCAACAAATCCGTAGCCCTTCTTCTTACTAAACCACTTGACTTGATATAGTTCTTGCATATTATGTGTCTTGTTATACACTACTATATCACCATCTATTTAAATAGATTGTACAATAACTTTAAAATTTGACTTAAATGGTGTTTTACATTTAGAGTATTAGGATAATGCTCAGTAGGTTGATAATATGTGTCATATTTTTATCAAAATTTTCACAGTTATCTGGATATGTTCAACTGTCATCTCTGAAAGCAAAACTATTTCACAAAATACTAACAAACAACAAAATAAAAACCGACTTTAAGAAAATTACCTCAAACGACGCATATCAACTTTCGTGCTTTTGGTATGATGAATTATTGCAAACAACTAAAGAGGAATCGAGACAATGTCAGGGTATAAATCTCTTGTACCAACCAACAAATCACATTTTTAAGAATAGTGTTAATTTGACAGATATTAAATACCATATTATTAGCGATGTTGAAAATAATCATTGTTACTATATTTGGAGACCTAAAATTCAAATATGCTTACCTTCCATGTACGAAATAATAATAACAGATGACGAAAGTAACAGCAATATTCAAAAAACATTGTTGTATCCTTCATTTCGTGAAACCATGTATTTGTTATCTGTAGAAACGAATGATCGTTCGAAAAACGCCATTATTACAAATATTGTACAAAGTCCTTATTGGAACGAACCACAATATGACAGCTATAATATTTTGCAATTTTCACTTAAAAGTTTTTTCGTGAATTATTTGAAATATCCTAGTTTGGAATATAAATAAAAAATAATAATAAGAGTAATTGAAATTATTATGAAGAGATGTAAGATTTGTTTTGAAAAACTAACAATATTTCATACAAAAGACACTTCATTTTCATTGGAAAAACCTGAGTACAATAGACTGTTATCTGATGATGAATGCGGAATTTGTTTGGATTTACTAAAAGGGTCGCCTTGCATAAAAACAGAACATTGCAATCACGTTTTTCATCGTTACTGTTATAAAAAGTATTTGGAACAAACCAAAATAAAAAAAGAGTTAGGTTGCCCATTCTGTAGTTCTAATCAAGACAACTTAAACAATTTCGTTATTGAAAACAAATAGATATATCGATAAAACATAACATATTAAATTAATCTTGAATCATATAGTATGTTTCTTTGTCAGATTTGATACCATATTTACCAATTATCTTGGGAGGATTTACCTTATTGATGATATCTGGAGTAGAGTAAATGTTATTAGCTTCATCTATATACCTTGCAATGCCATTAATCTCTTGAAGCCATAAATTAATTTGCCGTTTTTTATTTAGCTCTTGGTTACTTGTAAATGTGCCATGTGGCGCTCCCTTGATATGTGTTCCGCAGAATTGCGTGCCATCGTTTTTCTGCTTTCGGCTACACCTTTCTCCATTACATTTCATAGCAATGCAACGGTTGTAATCGGGAACATTATTTTTGATGCGTTTACGTTTTTGAAAATCTTGCGCACTCAATTCAAGTCTTGGGAAATCACTTAAATGTTGTATGAAATCATTCGTTTTATCGTCGGTGTTTTCGCAAAGAATGGAAGCATTGTTGTCAAATAGCCATTGCTTCAAATTGTCTTTGAATTCACTTTCGTATGTGGTTATTTTAGATCTAATATTCTTTTCCATACTTGCCTTTCTTTATGTTGAATTAATATGTTCATTAATTTTTAAATCAATTTTTATTTATAAATGAAAATAACTTAAAGAAAATGCATTTGTTTTAATGGAATTCACTATCATCATTTTGAAAATATACTCTTCCTAATTGGTAATATCGCAAACAAGAAAAATAGAATTGAAACCCAAATGAAATACGTATAACTTGTGTTATGGTTGATATTAAAAAAATCGGATATTTTCTGAATAGAATGGAGTATAAACAAAACAAAAACTATAAAAATCAAAAACCGCGCATATTTGGGGATGTTGACATTTGTCTTCCTCCAAGATACATTTTCTTGTTCCATCTTATTGGAATATTTTATATTTACACTTTATTTTTTTTTAATTTGACAGTTTCTTTGATTTCAACGCCTCGGTTATCTTGTATATATTTACATAGTTTTTCAGCTTCATTTGAATTTGCGTTTTGACTCGTAAAGTAATCACCTAATAATTCATATAATACTTTTTGATTCAAACCCCGCTTAACATTGTTTTTAATGTAAGTGATTTGCCCACTATTGCAATCAAAACAATCTATATCATTCGCTTTCATGATATCCAATAGCGCACCATTCAATTGCTTTTTCTCTTTACGGAGTTGCCTCAGAATTACACTATGTTGCGAGATTTTACTCTCAATATCAAGCCATTGTTTGATAATTAAAACATTTTCCTCTTTCATACCACGGGCTGTATTAGTAAATATTATTATAAGTCATTAAGTAATTTATAATAATTATTTTTTTAGAGTCGTATTATATAACATATAAGAATGGTGAGCCACATTAAATGCCAAACAAAATACATGACAGTATCTGGAAAAAATAAACGCATATTGAAGTATGTCAATGAAAAGACCAAAATGGAACGACGACTGGTTGTTGGCCCGAAAGGCGGAGTTTCTTATAAATCACCTAATAGCAAAACCAGAAGATATGTGAGCAGCATATGTAGAAAAGCGTCATGTTCCAAAACGTTTTGGAATGAAGTAAAAAGACAGGCAACGTATAAGAAGACCGCACAAACTCGCAAAAAAAAATAAAGTTCAATTCGTATCAACTTGTTTATCGTGAAGTTTGCATAGCCCGGTATGTGTATTGAAACATTTCAGTTTACACTGATTTCCGTTTGCTAATATTTTGCAACAAGATTGTTTCTGTGGTTTTGGAATTATAGATTGTTTCTTTTTTCTAGATATTTGTTTGTAGTGTGTAAAACAATAGTTCCCTTCTTTAAATTTATGTCCTATTTTACCACAACATTTTCCCTTATTTTTTCCACTACTGAAACAATAAGAGCAAGTCAAATAATCATTTTTCTTGAATAAAGTTTTGTTGATAGAGTTAAGTAATTCTTCTCCATATTGTTCATTGTTGACATTCTGATAATATGGAATAAACCCAGAATATACTTTGCGACAATATGGACATTTGTGATAATCATATCTCCTCTGACACCCAACCAAATGTTTGAGAAGCGCGTCATGCTCGAAACTATGATTGCATTTCATAATAATTTCATTTTTGATTTCTTGTCTAGTAATCAAACATTCTTTCCTTGGTGATGAACCTTCATCATCATCATCAAATAGTTTCAACGCATCCGCTAACTTCATATATTGCACACTCTGTACTTATATATTATATCTATTTATATATATTTTCAAAAACATGAAAAAGGCAGTATGGGGCCCGATAGTTTGGAAAACGTTACATTGTATTACGTTAAAAGTCAAAGACGAAGAATTTATAAACGAACGAGAACAAATAATCCAAATTATCACGAGTATTTGTTCAAATTTACCATGTCCACAATGCTCATCACATTCAATGGGAATTATAAGGCGATACAAATTAAGTCTTGTTAAAACCAAAACTGATTTGATAAAATTTGTTTATATGATGCATAACCATGTAAATAAACGACTAAACAAAAAAAATTATACCTTTCAAGACATTGAACATTACAATAATTACAATATCAAAACGGTGTTATCAAATTATTACACTATGAACATCAATATGAAACAAGGCGAAAAAATGATGTTATACAGTTATCACCGCAGACAATTTTTAAAGTTATTTTACAATTATTTCAATAATAACATATCAAAGTTTAACCAATAATCTCACCTCTTTTTTTAACAACACATTTGAACTTCTGCTTCGATGGCATTGAACAAGCCAATTTGTTATTTGTAATATAATCTGTATGATAAACTAAATCGGGTTTGATCTGATATATTATTAATGACCAAAATGTCCCTGCAATCATAGCCAAAAGAAACGAAACAACAATAAAAGTCATTGTTGTACACCCTTGTCGTATATTAACTACACCATCTACAATCATGACCATTATTAAAGAAAATAATAGTGGAATATTCACAATACCATTGATCATCATTGGTAAAAGTAAGTAAAAAAAAGAAAACACGTATACAAGCGTACCATATGATAAGCCACCGCTAGAAGATAATAAGCCATGACTATAACACTTTTCAGAACCATTGTTTTCACTAAGCGCAGAAAACATTTCATTGAACGTACTCGTTAATGTAAATAAAACACATATTCCAACCAAATATGCCAAACCTTTCAAGTTTTGATTAAAAATCGATAGTAATATAAAGAATCCGATCAAAACACTTGGTCCAACTACGGAAACATAGTACAATAACGATGATGTTGTTGGTATTGCCTCATTTGAGAACAAGATGTTTTTGTTGGGACGTTTGTCTTTATTATGTTGATTTTTAGGATATTGATCACTCATTTATATATACAATATAATAAATAAATTAAATATAGTATCACATAGTATTCAATAATAAAATGGGGATCCCTAGTTATTTTAACTTCATCTTACGAAATCATTCTAAAATTATTAGAAATAAAACTCAAATTAAGAGCGACTATTTATTTGTTGACGCAAATTCATTAATATATGATTGTATTAATGAATTTCAAAATGAAATCCCGCAAGAAAATGTAGTTATTTTCAAAAAGGTATATGAGAGCATGATCAGTTTAATCGAACAGATCAACCCAACAAATAAAACTTTTCTTTGTTTTGATGGCGTGCCACCTTATGCCAAAATGAATCAACAACGACAGAGGCGCTTCAAAGGTTCGTTAACGAATAAAGTTTTGGATAAAGACACAGATGTGTGGAATCGTAATCAGATTACACCGGGAACAGTATTCATGAATGAGTTGGATCAATTTCTGATTGATAAATTTCGCAAAGAAACGAATATTGTCTTTAGTCCATCTTCTGAACCCAGCGAAGGTGAACATAAAATATCAAACATAATCAAATCAAATGCTACATTCAAAAAACATAATCTCGTTATTTACGGGCTAGATGCTGATTTATTTATGCTGGGACTGTTACTTGTTCACAGAGATTACAAAATATTCTTATACAAAGAAACACGACATTTTGCTTACATCAACAAAATCAATGTACATGAAAATTACTACTTTGATATAGTTTCGTTTTCACAAGAACTAAGCAACAAATTGAAAGTGAATGTCAAACAAGCAATTTGCGACTACTGTTTGATGGCCTTTTTATGCGGCAACGATTTCTTGCCCCACTTACATAGCATCAACATTCGTCACAATGGAATACCATTTATTATAGACAATTATTTAAAGTTGAATGGAAGCATATATCCATTAATTAACATTAATACCGGAACAATTAATTGGAATCATTTCCGACGATTATTATTGAAACTCAGTGAAAACGAAGAGAACAATATTATTTCCAATTTAAAATGGAAACTAAATCAAAAACATAAAAAACACCCATTGAATTATAGCGATAAGTTAGAATTACTCCCTTGCTTTGATACTGAAAAGGAAGAATATTTATACGAAAATATTGACAACTTCCGAGATTTTGTATTTGAAGGCATCCCATTAAAGCAAATATGTTGCAATTACATTGAAATGATTGAATGGACTTGGCATTATTATTATAACAATAATGTTATTGATAATTCAAAATATTATCTTTATGGACCAGCCCCTTTATTACGAGATGTGTTGTCTTATATTCCTCTTTTCAACGGAGAAACTTTTTTGAAACCACGTCAGACCAAACCAATTGATGAAACTGCTTTGCTATTTTATGTATTGCCACATGAGGATCACGAGTTCATTATACCATCAAAAATATATAATAAAATTCATAAAGCAGTCTATAACAAGATGCCACTATTGCAGGAAACAAATTATAATATCGATTATTTGATGTGTAAATATTTTTGGGAATGTCACTTGGACCTAGTGTACATTGATATCTTTAGATTAAACGATGTTGTTCATTATGAATCTCTTGAAACATAACAAGTTACTTGAATTGAACATAAATTTATTTAAAAATAAATTCGTAACATAATAAAACGCGCAAAACAATGTCACTCAACACAAATGATAAGAATAAGAACGCAGACGAAGACGAAGAAGTTATTCTAGAAACACGAGAAGATTTGACTTTTTTTTTGAAAAACACTCCATATGACTATGTAATTCTTAAGTTCTATGCCGATTGGTGCAAACCATGTAAAACGATTGCACCGTTTGTTGCACGGCTAATTGACGAAAAAACTAACAAGTTTGAAAGTCAAGGCGTAAAAAACAAATTCATTTTTGTTTCCGTAGACGTTGATGAGTGCTTTGACTTGTATGCTTTTCTCAAACGGCAAAAAATGATTAACGGAATCCCCGCAATTTTTCTGTATTCCAAAAAAATATACAAACAAAACGATGAAAAACAGATGTATATTCCACAGGGTAGCATTTCAGGAACAAACGAAAGTGAAATAAGTAAAGTGCTAGATTTTATTATATAAAATATAGTAAGGTATTGAAAAATAATGTCGTTAGCCGGCATTGATCTGAACGAAAATAATTATGATTACGAGGGTCTGTTGAATTTATTTGCTCTGAAACATGATTTCAACAAAAGTGATTTGAAGCTTGCCAAAAAAAAAATCATGAAACTTCATCCGGACCGCTGTAAGTTGCCTCGCGAACTATTTGTATTCATGATTAAAATGTATTGCAAAGTTGAAGAAATATATAATTTCACACATCATGAAAATGACGAAGATAAACTAACAATAAATTTCGATGTGGATGAAACCTTCAAAAACTATTTAGAAAAAAAAAATATCAATCCTGAAAAAAACTACGAACTATTTACCAAGGAATTTAATAAAATGTTTGACCAAGTTTATATTTCTGACAATCAAGATGGTTACTCTGAATGGATGAAGTCAGAAGAAAACATATATAACAAGGACGATTTAGAAGAAAGTAGGCAGACTGCTGTTAACAATGCAATTGTGGAAATAAATGAAATTACAGAAGTAGGTGGAACCAATTTTTCTAACAACCAGACAGATTTAAAAGAAGTTTATAGTAATCCATTTGTTGCCATGGATATAGATAAAGTTTACAAAGAAAAACCAAAGTTTTCTAGTGTTGAAGAATACAAAACATTCTTGGCAGCCGAAGACGATGACACTCAGCCATTAAGTAATGACGCAAGTTTGAAATATTTTGAAAATAAAGAAAGACTACTCAACAATCAATCTAAGAATATTGCGTTCGAACAAATGAAACAAAAAGAACTGATGCATAAAAACTATAATAGTTATATTTCAAAATATTTAAAACTCGAAAATTAACAAACATAATATATAAATATTGTTATAAATATATATTATGGATTTGAAATCAAATTTTTTCGTTTTTATTTTGGTCATTCTGCTATTTCTATTTGTAACAAATACGAATGTTTACGATATAATACCCACAAAAAACAAGGGATGTGAATGTGAAAAAATGGAGTATTGTTTTTTCAGCAACATTATCAGCATGGATAAGTTGTCAAAAACAAAAATATTTGTTCATATTGACAATAAATCCAACGTTTTAGGGTTGTCTCAACTTTGCATTGAGAGTTTAATGAAATATTGCTCATCTAAATATGATATTGTTTTATACACAAATCAAGATGTAGCGAGACTGATTGACGAAGAAGATGACGACTTATGCAATATTAAAAACATTGACCTGTTGAGTGGACAAGATTTGAAGCAATGGGAAGAATACTGTAAATTTAAAGTTCTGCACAAATATGGAGGTGTAGTAATGAAGCCATACTTTTTGTTTTCATCATGCCCAGGATACAGAGAGTTTTCTCCTCCAAAACTCAAAATATGTCACGTGAATAACGAGGGAGTTAGCGTTTCAAATCAACTCATTATTCCAACATCTTGCTATATGATTGCGGCTCCCAAAAATGACGCGACGACCAAAATCTATGTGGAATACCTAAGCAAAATGTGTCAAAATAATTACACATCTGACGCAAAACATTTCGATAAAACGTTTGAAAAACTTCACTATTTAGATCACTTTTCAGAACAATCAGTTGGAGTAGTAGATATAAACAAAAAACTGGTCCATCTTGAAAATATTTTGACAAATAAACCAATAACAATGTCATCAACCAACTTTTGTCTGTTTATTAATATGGATTTGTTACGTAAAAGAAGACATCACGGATGGATATTGAATATGAGCAAACAACAATTACTTGAAACAAGTATGGTTATAAGCAATTATGCTAAAATGTGAAAGCCAAAATTATAAACTATAGTTGTTTATATATATATATATATATAATGAGGAAAACAAAACATCCCCGAAAAATAATAATGAAAAATAATACTCTGAAGAAGAAAAAACAAAGAGGCAAAAAGATCAAAATTAAAAAACCGCGCAAAATGAAGAAAAAATTTAGTTTGAAGATTAAAAAACAAAAGGGGGGTGATTTTGACCCTCAAGCCTTGACTAGTATAAAAGCTTTCGTAAAAGGAATGAATCCAACCAAGTCGCTTTTTATCGTGGAGAAGGGTAATAGCAAATGCGAAGGACTAAATGTAACCAACGTAAGCGGGAAACAATTTTGTTATATATCAAGCATGAATGCGAATTCTGATGACAATATTTCTAAAAATATTTCATTGACGAAAAACGAGATTCAGCCCCTCCCAAAAGAAGACACTTATTTGAATAAGCCAATGACGAATTCTGATGACAATATTTCATTGACGAAAAACGAGAATCAGCCCCTCCCAAAAGAAGACACTGAATTGAAGAACCCAATGACGAATTCTAATGACAATATTTCTGAAAATATTTCATTGACGAATTCTGATGACAAT
>CETY01078413.1_pt1 | contig 22323 bp, 22 predicted proteins | sample 361551 | NCBI WGS metagenome assembly CETY01 (sample SAMEA2623135, study PRJEB7988) | marine metagenome | biome: marine biome (ENVO:00000447); feature: deep chlorophyll maximum layer (ENVO:xxxxxxxx); material: "saline water (ENVO:00002010), including plankton (ENVO:xxxxxxxx)" | depth 45 m | reverse complement strand
AACTAATAAGTGAAAATTATGTTTCAACAAAGAATCAAAAAGGAAAAAAATGTTTAATTGTATTCTTACCTGAAGAAGTTGCTAAAAAAGATCATGAATTACCAAAACATATTAAGAGAAGCACTTCATATTGGACAAGAGATTATTTTCACAAAGTTTATAAAAAATAAATTTATATTCGATTAATAAACTATTAAATCATTTTTATATTATTATCAATTAATTAATATAAGAGGAACTTACTATAATCAAAGTATAGAAAACATGAGCGCTCAAGTAGCGACAGGAAAGCAACATATCTCAATCGTAGTCACGGGACACGTTGATGCAGGAAAATCGACCAGCACAGGACATTTATTATTCAAGCTCGGTGGTATTTCAGCCCGTGAAATGGAGAAGCTTCAGGCGAAGGCTGATGAACAAGGCAAGGGTTCTTTTGCCTTTGCATATTATTTAGATTCTTGTAAGGAGGAGCAAGAACGCGGTGTTACAATTCAGTGTAACACAAAGGAATTTTTTACCGATTCGTATCATTACACGATTGTCGATGCTCCTGGGCATAGAGATTATGTTAATAATATGATTACGGGTGCTGGTCAAGCTGATGCTGCTTTGATTCTTGTACCAGCTGAAAAGGGTGGTTTTGAGGCTGCTATTGCGAAGGGTAACCGTGCTACTGGTGAGGTCGAAGGTCAAACTCGTCAACACGCGCGTCTTCTTGCTCTATTGGGTGTTGAGCAAGTAATTGTTGGTATTAACAAGATGGACACTTGTGATTGGTCTGAGGCGCGTTTTAATGAGATTAAGACAGAAATGACGGGGATGTTGAAGGATGCAGGTCTAAAACCCAAGAAATGTCCTGTAATTCCGTATTCTGGATTCCATGGTGAAAATTTGGTTGAGCCAACGGACAAGATGCCTTGGTTCAAAGGTTGGTCTGCTAATTTGAGTAAGGACACAACTATTGAAGGTGTAACAATTTTGGATGCTTTGGAGAAATATGTAAAGCCTCCTAAGCGAAATTTGGACGGTCCTTTGCGTATTCCGATTGGACAAACATATAACATTAAGGGTGTTGGTGCTGTTATTTGTGGTCGTGTTGAGCAAGGTGTTGCGAAATTGGAAGACAAGATTGCGATTGCTCCTGGTGGCTTCAATGATTTGAAGTTGTTTTCTTTGGAAATGCATCGTAAGAAATATTCTGAAGCGGTACCTGGTGATAATGTTGGAATGACAATCAAGGGTTTAGACAAGAATAATATGCCAAAATCTGGTGATTTGATTTTCAGACCAGCCGAAGGTATGGTAAAACCTACAAAATCGTTTGTAGCGCAAGTAGTCGTCCAAGAACATCCTGGTCAACTAAAGGTTGGATTTAGTCCAATTATTTATTGCCGAACAGCTAAGACGGCTTGTAAGATGACAAAAATTAATTGGAAAATGGGCAAAAAGACTGGTGGTCAAAAGATGGATTCGCCGCCATTCCTCGAGCGCGGCGAATCGGCAGAAGTTGTATTTGAGCCATGCAAGCCTTTTATTGTGGAAGCTTTTGACAAGATACCTGGTATGGGTCGCATTGCTGTAATGGATTCGAACGCTCTTATTATGCTTGGCAAGGTACTTTCGGTTGAAGCGGACGAAGAATAGAAATAAAAATAAAAATAAAAATAAAAATAAAAAGAAATTGATTATTAAAAGTTAATGCTTAGAGTAATAGATTTGAATGACTCTAATTCGATGAAAGAATTTAATTTATGTTTAAGAGAAACAGGATTTGCAATATTAAAAAATCATAATATATGTTTAAAAAGAATAAAAAATGTTTACAATGAATGGATGGAATTATTTAAGCAATTCCAAAATGATTCTAAATTAGAGGAAAAAAATTTAAGAGATCCTTTAACAATGGATGGTTATTATCCTTTAAGATTATCTGAAGTTGCAAAAACAGGAAAAACGCGTGATATTAAAGAATATTATCAAATATATTTAAATGGTAAATATCCAGAAAACGTATCAAAAGATGCGTTGATTCTTTTTGAAGAATTAATTTCTTTTGGTAAAAATTTATTAGAAAATATTGAAGTGAATGGTTTAAAGGATAGTGTTTCAAATGAAAAAACGATGATGCGAATATTACATTATCCAAGTGGTGGTAATGCAAATGCTCATGAAGATATAAATTGGATTACATTATTGCCTATGGGATCAACTGATGGTTTGGAATTAAAAATAGATAATAATTGGATACAGGTTCCTTATAATCCTGAATATATTGTAATAAATGTTGGTGATATGTTACAAGAATTTACGAATGGTTTGTATAAATCAACTACTCACAGAGTATTAGCAAAAGGTGAGCGTATGTCAATTCCATGCTTTATTCACCCACATGAAAATGTATATTTATCAGACAAATATCCTAGTGCAAGTATTTATTTAAATGAAAGATTAAATGAACTTAAAAGGTTTGATAAATAAAGACTTATATTTTGTATATTAATCATGTTCCACATTAAATTTTTTTTAAATCAATATATTAATGGAAGAGAATTTTGAAAACGAATCGACTTCTTCAGATAATGAATCGAGTTCTTCCGATGATGTTTCAGATACCATAAGATTGGGCGAGCCACAAGAATTACCAGACCCACTATTAACAAACGATTCAGATTCCGAATCTTCTTCAGATTGGGGTGAGGGCTACTTACCTAATAGAATACATGCTCTGGACATTGACAATGACACACTGGGGGCAGCTAGAATGCATCCTGAAATAGATACTATAGATGAGGTTTACAGAATTGAGTACGCGTTCAATGATCGACGAGAATATTTGCAACACCCGAGTATGGTGTTGGTAATGGAGACATATCGGGGACCCGTCGTCGAGGGTCCGACGTTTCAAAGCCATCGAATAAGGTTTAACGCAAATCAAATTATAAATAGATGGGAATCGGAGTTGGACTCGTTCGGACTCAACATGTCCCAAGCTACTCGTGCTATTACATTTAAGGCATTTTCGAATTATACTGACATTATCGAAGATTTAATAGATGAAAATCTAGCATTGAAATCAGTTATAAATGCAAAAAAATCTGATTTTGAAAAATTAACATTAGAATTAGGAGGCAAAACTCCTGCTTCGCCGCTTAATAAATTACCACAAGAAATAGAAAATAAAGTTAGTACATTTCTAGGTGGTAGAAAAACAAGAAGGCTTACGCGTCGAAAAAATGCATCAAGTAGAAAAAAATATTTATTTTCTTGATTTAATTCCAGAATTTACTTTTTCGCGTTCACGCATTATACGATCTCGTTCAAATATTAGTTCCATAAGAAGACGTTGTTCTAATTGAGGTATTTCACTATCTTATTTTTTTTTGAATTTCCACCGTAATAAGAGTTTATGTTTCCTATTACATCAGAAATAAGTGGATAATCATTGGATTTTGTAATTATTCGTTTACCTTTTGGTAATTCATTAGTTGGAATTATATCTTTATTTGTAGGTGGTGCTAGTTGTGTTGTTAATACTTTATTTCTTTCTCTTTTAGCTAAATGTATTCTGAGGATATTAACCATATCTAATGCATTAGCTCCTCTTTCCATTAGAGATGGCGGAATTGGATTATTTTCGACAAGAAGAGTTGCAACTGCTAAATCGGATTCATGTAATGAATCGCTTGCTAAAATCAATGGGCTTTTACCGTTGAAGTTAAGTATGTCTGGATTAGCACCGTTATCTAATAATTTTTGTAATAAATGTTTATTTTCGGTTTCAATTGCTAAATGAATTGGTGCGTCATTATCACTGTTTAATTTATTGATATTTGCACCATTTTTTAATAAAAGAACCAATATATCTTTTTGTGCTTGTATATTTTGATTTTTTACCATTTGTGTCCAATGTGCTTCGTTTTCAAAAAGTGCATGTACAGCATTGTTATTTGGATCATATGGTTCTAAATGTGTGAGATTCATAGTTAACATATGTAATGGTGGTAAACTAGGACCACTATCATTTGGTCCAGGCGTACAGTTTAGATTTGGATCAGCATTGTATTCTAATAATATTTTAACCATATTTGTTTTTAATCTATCAACTGCAAATCCTAGTAATGTTACTTGATTTTCATTTCTTGAATTTGGATCAATACCAGTATCAAGTAATTCTTTTGCTATTTGTTCATTGTAATTTTCAAAAGGTGTTTCACTTGTAATAACTGCTTTAAACAAAGCTGCTGTTCTAGCTTCTTTAATTGCATTATCAGCATCTGCTTTTAGTGCTAAATTTGCAGCAGCTTGTGCATCTTGTGCATCATTACCGCCATAATATGGTTTGTATTTCAATTTTTTAGGTCTAAACTTTTGGCCACCAGCTTGACCTTCAAAGGTCAAGCTTTCAAAATTTTCTTTTGCGTCTAAATATCCTTGACCTGGATTTGGTGAATAATGATATTTCATAAATTCTTGTCTTAACATATTCATGATCCTGAGAGCAAAACGCACTTCGGTCATGTGGCTATCGAGCCTGGCGCGGACGATCGCGCGACGTGCGACCTGCCCGGCTTGCCCGTGCCGACGGGAGCGGCCGAAACGGCCTTGGTCGAGAACGCGACTGTCGTCGGTCTCTAATAATCGTTGCATGTGGCCTTCGTATTCAGCACCTAGCATTCCCGTTTTATTTTTATAATCTGATATTATTTTGTCAAAAATCTCCAAACTAGCACCTTGTACATCTTGTGCATCATTACCACCATAAAATGGTTTTATTTTGTTGATTGTATCTGTATTTAGTCTTGGATTTGATGAACGTCCCACATATTGAGTATATAAATCAGATCTCCGTCTTTTTGCTTCATGTGCTTCTAATAATTTGACAGTTTTTCTTGATTTTATACCTTCAACTGAATGTGGGCTATTATTATTTACTTTGATTTTTGCAACATCAAGTGGACTATGATTATTATTATTCTTCAATTCTGTATTTGCTCCTTTATCAAGTAAAATTTTTATTAATTCATGATTATTTTTTTTTACAGCCATATGAAGTGGTGTATCGAAATATGTTGATGTTATAGAATTAACATTTGCTCCATGTTTTAATAAAAGACGCATAATAGTTTTTTGTTTTTCTAATGACTGTAATGATTCTTCATCATCGGAACTATCTTCTACATTTGTAGTTGATATATGTCTTTCATCATTTGATATACGATGTAAAAGAGTAATATTATGATTTTCGAAATTTTCAAGTTCTATATAATATACGTTTGGATTTGCATTATGTTCTAATAATATTTTAGTTAAATTCTCATCAAGATAACGAATCGCTAAAGAAAGTGGTGTATATCCGTTACTATTTCTCGCATTAATATTTACTGGAGGACTAATTAATGCTTTCAATAAATGATCTTTTGCCCATTTTGGATTAAGTGAATAATCGTAATGAATTTTATCAATTATGCGAAACAAAGCATTTTTGAGAGATCCACCTATTTGTTTTTTTGATTTATGTCTCAAATTTTTGTTTCTATATTTACGAGAGAATTTAACCATTATTTTTAAATATATTTTTTTTGCATAAAAATATTGATAATTTTAATTTAACTAAAGAGAATATTATATATTAATAAAAATGGTATTCTATAAATCAATTGCTATTATATGTTTCTTATTTTCTAACATTTATTGTTTAAAAATACCAGAAAGAATACATGAGTCTTTTATAAAACATCATGATTCGACTATAGTTTCTATATTTCCAAATATATATAAATATTTAGATTCTAAAAGTAAAAAAATAGATTATAATCAAAATGAAATGATAAATACATATAAATCTATATATAAGGATGCTTGTGTTTATTTATTAAAAAAGAGGAATAATTCAGTATATTTGGGTTGGGTTCCTTTTCATAATCAAACTATTTTAGAAAAATATTATAATAACATTACTAAAAAAATAGATTTTGAAGCAAATATCAAGAATGTTCCATTATATTATTTGATTTGTGAATCAAATTCTTATAATAATACATTAGAAATAAAGAAAATAATGTGTAATCCAATTATTGAAGTAAATATTGATTTGCAATTGCTTAAATCTGATTTATTAAATTTCACTAATGAATATAACACATCGTTGGATCTATCTTATTTGAAAGCATATGATAGTGGGAGATGGTATTTTATTTTTAATTATTAAGGTGTTTCTATATTATTTATATGAATAAACAAAATTCTAAAAAAATTGCTATATGCTTCTTTGGACTTTCGAAATGTAAAGATGGCGAATGCCGACGTAATAAAAAATGTATGGAGATAGATCATTTTAAATACAATTATGATAATTATCAAGAAAAGATATTTGACTATTTTCTTGGAAAAGGATATAAAATTGATGTATATTTTTCAACAAATGACACTATGAATGATATTGATAAAAATAAATTAATTAATGCGTATAAACCAATTAATTATAATTTTATCGATGAAAATTTGTTTCCAGTTGTCCCGGTGCGCGGCCCGTCGCCGCTCAAAATGGCATCAAAACACCGTAAAGTGGAAAATGTTCTGGAAATGTGTTTAGATAGTAAAATTGATTACGATTTAGTTTTATTGACTAGATTTGATCTGATTTTTAATGATAATTTTAATGAGAGTAACATAGAATTAGATAAATTTAATATAGTTAGTGAATTGGAAAGCAAACACGTTATATGTGATAATTTTTATTTATTTCCTTTTAAATATTTAAGAGAATTTTTAGAAATAGCGAAAGATTATAGAACAACTCTTAAGGGCTATCATGTGATGCGTGGTTCAATAGAAAAGAGACTAAATACAGAAATTAATATGATTAAAAATGAAAAAAAACCTGTATTGGATTTAACATTTTACAAAATTTCATATTTACAAAATTTCAATAGACAATGATAAATTATTTTAGTTATGAAGTTATTTTCTTATAAAAATGAAAGCTTAAATTAACTTAACTATTCAAGATAATAAAATATTATGCTATGCGCCTCCCTCGAATAAAATCTGCTACTGCATTGCTGGAAAATATATTTGTGAAAGAAACATTTAATCAGATAAAAAGGTCAGCCTCATATCAATTTGTTAGTGAAATTACACAATTAACTGTAGATGATATAAAGGACACAAATGAAATAGTATCTGAATTTGGTTCTAATGTGAATGAGATTACTCAATCCGGAGTCGATTATATTGAAGATGTTGAGGAGAAGAGTAATGGAAATGTATTAATAACTATGTTTGTTAGATTAATCGTCGGTTCTTTTGTACATTATATTCATGACCTATTATCTTATGTATATCATCTTATAATGGCATTTATATTTTTGAAATAAATAGTTTATTTGCAATATACAGCCATACCAGTTTCAGTCATTTTTCTATTATATTTTTGTCCTTTGTATGTAAAACATGGTTTATTTGCTTTTCTAGCCTTTTCTTTCGCGGCCATAAAGGCATTTAGTTTTCTTTTTCTGGTACCTCCTCCAACTTTATTATTTGATTTTCTAGTAAATGGCATTGTATAATATACACAAATATTAAAATGAAAAATATAAAACAAAAAAATGAACACGATTAGTAAATATGTTTTAAACGCACAAAATGTCTGCGTGGAATAATATCCCTTCAAGAGTTCAAACACCTGGTGTTGTGAGTGAGAAATCAAAATCGATTATTCCTAAAAAATTACCAAAAAGTGACACATTTGAAGATAGAAAGAGACGTAACACAATTTGTTTTGAACCTGATTATAGTCCATCTGATTTGAGAGTTCAAACTGGATATGGAATATGGAAAAGATTTGCTTATCCAATTAAAGAAAACGATGTATTATTAATTCCTGCTTTATTTTTGGATGTATTCAAAGATTTGTCAAATTCTTATAATGAATTGATGGAAGAAATGGTATATGATGATTTTAAAGCATGGCATGGAAATAGTGATTTAGATGGCACTCATTGGATAATGGATGACAAATCAAATTGTAAGAGAAGAAGTATATTATTAAAAAAAATAGTTGATAAGATTGCTACTTATTTCAATATGGATGTTCATGCTACTCGTTTTAATTTATATGAGCGCGGAGATGAATGGAAGCCATTTCATTTTGATGCAGCTGCAATTGATCCAGAGAAAGCAAAGACTCAAAACATGACCGTCGGTGTATCATTTGGTGCTGAGAGAAGTGTTTGTTTTCAGCATGCAAAAACTGGAACAAGAACGGAATTCTTATTACCAAACGGAATGTGTTATGCTTTTGGTAAAAAAATCAATACAACTTGGCGACATGGTATACCTCCAAAGATGAATGAAACGAATGGTAGAATTAGTATAATTTGTTGGGGATTTTGTAATCAGGGTTAAGATGCAGATGATGCTGCTAATGCTTGTTGTTCTTGTAATTCAAAGACTTTATCTTCTAGTTCATTAATTTCAAATTCAGTAAGATTTTTCTTTTTTCTTCCTTCTTTAATTTTTTTCATAATTTGTTTAATCATTTTCTTTCTTTCTTTGTCTGTAAGTGTTTTTACTCTTTCTACTTTAATTTCATTGCCATAAGAGTCAAAAACAACTTCATCTTCACCTGGTGCAGAATTATTTGTAACATCTTCAAATTTTGAAACGGACGCTCCTTCTCTCCTAAGTCTTCCTTTTTCCATGATCCATTTTTCTTGTGTAACAGCATTTGTAAATTCTTTGTTATGTGAAATAATGATAACACCTCCTTTGTAATCATCAATTGCTTTTGTTAATGCGCCGAGCCCATCTCTATCGAGATAATTTGTTGGCTCGTCCATAATAATAATATGTGGGTTTTGCCACATTGATGCTGCTAATACAACTTTTACTTTTACACCACCTGATAATGATTTGATTAATGTGTGTGAAGCTTGTTCTTTATCTATTCCAAATTGTTCTAAATGCGCTTCAACATCTTTTGCTGTAAGTGTTTTTGATGCTAAACCAGCTGCAACAGCTTCTTTTTCATCATGGCGTTGTACTAGTTTTTTTGCTCCCATTCTAAGCAATAGTTCTCTACGAACCCACATTGTGTTTTCAATTGGTTTACCTTTCCATTTTACTTCATATTCCCGTGTTTTTTGTTTTTTGTTTTCTTTTCTGCTAATAATAGCTTCTGGTTCTAGTGCTGATTTTTCTTCTTCAGGTGTTTCACATGGTCTTAGTTCACCTGTTTTGTGAATAAAGCATTTTAAAATTTTGACATTATCATCTTTTTCTGAAGGATCTTTATTAATAAGGTCGATTCCTTCTTGATCTTCATTACCAGCAAATCTCCACATAATATATTGTGCTGGCGTTTTATGAATATGTTTTTCTAAATGATGAAATGCATGTTGTGCAATATAAGCAAGTCTTAGTCCGGGTTGTTTAGTAATTGTACCTTGTGTTGATTTCAATTCTCCGATAAGTAATTTGATTGCTGTTGATTTTCCTGCGCCATTTGCACCAATAACGCCAACTCTTGATATTCTAGAACATTCTAGATTAATATCAAATACTGTTGGGGTATCTCTAGTTGGATATTGAAATGTAACATTTTCCATTCTAAGTAATATTTTTGACAAACTTTTAACATTTTCAAGAGGGCCTGGTTCTGGAAATGTAAATTTGACAACATCACTTTTTAGTTCAAAATATCCTTTTTTTTCAGGATATTTTTCAACGAATTCTTTTAATACAGCACCTTTTTCTCCAGTAAACATTCTTAGTTTTCTATTTTGAAAATCGATAACGTGTGTGCACATTTCATTAAGGAACGATGAATCATGAGATGTTGTAATAATTGATCCTCCATTATTTTTGAATTCATTTAACCAATTTTTAATCCAAGCAATATTGGTAACATCTAAATGACCAGTTGGTTCATCAAGCATTAATATATCTGCATTCATTAGTGTAGCGGCACATAGTTGCATTTTCATTTTCCATCCTCCACTATATGTTGTTACCCCCATACTCATATCGGCGGCGCGATCTTTGCCAATATCTTTTTTGGCGTTACCAAATCCAATATTTAACATAACATCTTCAACTTGTTCGTTTGTAACTGGTGGTGTCATGGAATACATAACATTGCAGCAATGTACAACCCAATCTACTCCGCACAAATCAATATTCAAGATGGGAAAACCTTTATCGTCTTCGCCGACTTCCATTTCTTGAATTTCATGTTCTACAAAAATAGTTTTAAGCTCATCTTTTTTTGGAAATCCTTCAACTTGTTCATTTGCAATAGCTCTCATAAGTGTTGTTTTACCACAATTATTAGGTCCAAGAAGTCCGTAAAATCTGTTTTGTTTTAAATGAAGTTTTGTATTATTAAGTAGGGTAAGTGCACCATATGCTAATGAAAATTCACCTTTATACAAGTCTTTACCTTCTTCAGTATCTTCAAAGTCGTCACCTTTAATTACAAAAAGTTGTTTAGAATATGTGAGTGCTTTATCGCACAATTGTTTATAATTCACATTTTTGGATACACAATATTTTTCATAAATATTTGTCCATATGTTTTCGTCAAAACAAGCACTGTTACACAAATTTGTGGTTAAAACATGCAAATATTCTCCGCCATCATTTTCTAATAATTGATTAAAATCTTGAACACTTTTTGTGAAACAAACATCTTCTGAACCAGCACAAGAGCTTTTAAGTGTGTTTAAAGCGCGTGCACTTACTTTTCGGGCTTCAGGGTCACTAATTGTTTCAGTAAGTGTTTCTAGATTTTTTCTTAAAACGGCGTAAAAAGGTAAAATTTCTTTCGGGTGTTCAATTAATTGACACATATTATCAACAATAACGCAAGATAAACGTTTAGTTGCGGTATTTTTATCTCTCAAGCCTCTTAAGAGAATTGGTACAGTTACTGCAAGTGCTGGCGATTCAACATTTTGTACGAAAACACAACTCGCGAGTTCTTCAACACATGAATATATTTTATCTGGTTGTTTAATACCTTGTAAAACAACTGGAATAAATTTATTTAAATCGTCGTTACCACTACATGAGAGCATAAGTTCTAAAACTTCTGCCGCGGTTTGTCTAACTTTTACGCCACTATCATTAATATCATATGAAATAATTGGAATTAATTTAGGCATACTAATTTTGATTTGTGTTGGATTTTTCATAATTAATGTTTTCAATCCTAGATATGCATATTCTTTTTGAGCTCTTTCATAATTTTCAATAAAACTGCAAAAAACTTGTGCAACATTTGGAGTACTCCATGGATTAAGTATATTAATAATATGATTTGTTACAGTTTCGCCATATTTATAAAAGTTTCTTTTTTGTTTTGATGCATATATTTTGAAAATAACTTTTAAAAATTGAATAATTTCTAATTCGGATAAAGCATCATTGTTTTCATTATTAATCCATGTTGTTGGGTCTTGTGATGACAGTTTTTCTAATAGATTTCCTAAAATATCAAGTTCAGATTCGTATCCTTTATATTCTGAAAAGGTGTTAATTAACATTGTTTTGTATACTATAATTTATGAACATGCATTTAAGCCTTTGATATGTTTAGTGTATTGATAAACTTTTCTGTTTGTTTTGTAATACTAGATTTTTAAATAATTCCATAAAATTAATTAAGCTTTGTATATCTTCTATATTAATCGAGTTATATAATGAGATTCTACAACCTTTAAGTGGATCATGCGGATGATGTTCTAAACCTATAAATCCATTTTGTTTTGCTTTTTCAACAAATTCCTTTGAATAAATTTCAGAATTATTAACTAAAAAATTGATATTTGTTCTACTTCTATTTTGTGGTTTAACAAAATTTGTATAAAATCCTTGTGAGAAGTCTATATAATTATAGAATAATTCACTTTTTTGTAAACTTAAGTTATGATAATACTCAATTCCACCATCATTAATCATATTTTTAATGTTAATATATGTAATATAAATTGAAAAAATAGTAGGTGTTGGTCCTATTTTATTAATAAAATAGTACCAGTCCATTACTCTTGGTATATTTGGATTAGGAGTGCCCAATGTAATTTCATTTAAGTTATTAGCATTAGATGGGCACGTTATTCCTTTTAAGGCAATATCATCTGAAACAATAACAATTGAAGAACCGGAAATTCCTAAATTTTTTGATAATGATGAAAAAACAACTCCATATTTATTTAAATCAAATTTTTTACTTCCAAGTATTGAGCTCATATCAGATACTAAAAAATGATTTTTTGGAGAAAAATTCAAACCATTTCTAAATTCGAAACAATTTCCGGTTTCATTTTCACAAAAATATGTAAAACAGAATTCTGGACTATCTACTAAAACAGATTCATTATGAACTATAGTAACATTACAAAATTTTTCAAATTCGGTGGCTGCAATATGACTCCAATATCCAGTAACTAATATTTGTATTTTTGAATTTTTATCACATAAGTTATAAAATAACGCTGCGAATTGATGAGTTGCACCGCCATTCATATAAAAACAATAATAATCATTTGGAACTTCTAAGAATTGTCTTGATATTTTAATTGTATTGCTATATAATTCTTTCCATTCATCACTAAAATGTGTAATTTCGCAAATACTCATTCCAGTATTATTATAATTGCTAAGAGCATGTCCCGCATGTGCCAATACAGAATTAGTCAATTGACATGGTCCAGCTTGAAAATTGATTGGTCTATACTTCATAAAAATAGAAAAGAAATAATTCTTATATAGATTAATACAAAAAAATGATAAGCATATAATAAATAAAATTATAACAAGAATAATATGACAGATTTTTATAGTAATTGGTATGTAAGTGGTAATTATGGTAAGCGTGTATTAACAGTTTTAAATGATCGTTCACCAATTGTAGAAATAACGAATGCTTATTATCCTTTGAAATACACACTTTATAAGCCATTATTGCAATCATTAACAAATATATTAGAAAATGTTGAGTCTCAATATTTAGTTATGCAACATTCTAAATATAGTGATGAGGAAATGAAAAACACTTTACAATTATTTGAATTGGTTGAAAAAGAAATTATTCGATATAATAATGCAACTTTTATAAATAGTAATAGTAATAATAATCCATATTGGAGAAAATGCGATAATATTAAAATAATAAGGCGATTTAATGCTGAAATTAAATGGAGAATTCAAATAGTAAAAAGGGAAAGACTATTAAGAGAAAGACATTTTTCAAGTTTTCTTGGTAATTTTGAAGATTCAATATCTCCTAAAATGATTCATCATATTTTGACGTGGTTAAAAAGAAAAAATCCTGAAAAAATAGAATTACAAAAAATTCGTGGTAAAAATAATAAATCAAAGGAAGAAATTATATCAAAATTGAATGAAATTGGAATAAAAATGGATTCATCGTTGTTGTGTGGTTATATAGATGATAATAATCCAATGCATTATTTAAAGGAATGGAATATTAAAAGTCATAAAAATGGCAAAAGACTAAAAAATAGTGAAATTCGTAAACTATATAAAATAGAATTTATTAAACGTGAAAAATCTTATTTTCGCGAGCCCGGACTTGTAAAGCCGACTCTTCGTGATCTTCCGTTAACTATTGAAAAACATATTATGAGTTATATAAAGTAAATATAAATCTTATAAAAATGAAATTATTAATGGATATTAAAGAATTAGTAATAAAAAAATGTTAATGACTGATTATATAAATCCAGATACAATTTTTTTAGAAAGTTTTGGTCCAAGTGATGTGGAATCACACGTTCGACTGTGTGATTTTTGCATAACAGATTATGGAAGAATAGATAATTTAGATATAAGATTTACTGATGCGAATGGTTGTGAAATAAGTTGTAATAATGTTGAAACGCAAAGTGAAAATGGTCCAAAGTTGTATTTATGTGATTCTAATAGACATAAGTTACCTAAATCTTTAGCATTTAAAAATGATTATAAATTAAATTATTTTCATGAAAATTTTCAAAGAGAAACGGATTCTGAAAATTTGTTAAAAAGTGTTGTATTTAATTTGTTTTTGATAACAATATTTGATGATTATGAAAGTATTAGTCAAATGGATTTTACTAAATTGGGTAATCGTTCTAATAATTTATTTTTTGATGATGACCCTACGAAGGATTTAGTAGATGAAATAGAGAAAAAAACTTTATATAATTTGAATAAAGTAGTAAATAAAGAAAGTGTTGTAGAATATTGGAAAAATGAATTATATTATAGTAAAAAAAGATATTTTCGGGAGGATGACGTTTTTTATACTTATTATTCAATTAATCTTATTGCAGAAAATAACATTTTAAATTCAAATTCATTTGTAAGTGAAAAATTAGTAAAGAATATAAATTTTGTTTTGAGTTGGATTCTTCAAAAAAACGCAGAATTATATTATGCCGAACAAGATTCACAAACTGGTTCTTTAACTGGTTCAATTGTAAAGGATTGTGCTTTACTTTGAGGTCTTGTTCTTAAATAATATACTCCTGTTTTCAAGCCTTTTTTCCAAGCATAGAAAAGCATACTTGTAACAACACTTGCTTTTGCTTCTGAAAGGAAAAGGTTAAGGCTTTGACTCTGGCATATAAACTTTCCTCTATCTGCTGCATAATCAATAAGAATTTTTTGTGATAATTCCCAAACTGTTTTATATGTGTTACTAATAATTTGTGGTAGATGAGTTAAATGAGATACACTTCCATTGTTTGATAATATGGAGTCTTTCATTTGTTTGTCCCATACACCAAGTGAAACGAGATCTTCTTGTAAATATTTATTCATAACTATAAATTCTCCAGCCAATGTTCTTCTTACATAAATATTTGAAGTAATTGGTTCAAAACATTCGGTATTTCCTAAAATTTGAGCCGTTGATGCAGTTGGCATTGGTGCTACTAATAAACTATTTAATGTACCATATTTTTGAATATTTTGTTTAAGATTAGTCCAGTCATAAGTTGGTTGTGCATCAATAGGTTTTTGATTCCATAAATCAAATTGCAAAATGCCTTTTTGTGCTGGTGAGCCTTCAAAAGAAGAATATGCACCTGGATATTTAATATCATCATTTGTTTTTTTCTTTTCAGCTTTTTTCTGTGCTAATTGCATAGATTCATCTAATGATGCATAATAAATAGTTTCAAATATTTTCTCGTTAATGAATTTTGCTCTTGGACTATCAAATGCAATTCTCATTTTCATGAAAACATCTGCTAATCCTTGTACTCCAATACCAATTGGACGATGTCTTGTATTTGATCTTCTTGCACTTTCGATTGGATATGTGCTTCTATCAATAACTTTATTAAGATTTCGGGTCAATTGTCTTGTAATTTGACTTAATTCTTCATAATCATATAATACTGGGAAAGCTTCAATAAATTCAGTAAATCCACCTTCAAAAGTTCCAACTTTAATAATTGGATATTTTTTGCCTTTTACTGGTTCAGAAAGAGAAGTATATTTTGTATCAATATTCCATCTTTTAACCCATGCACTTGCTAATTTGCAAAAAGAGCAATTAGGAATAGTTGTAATACTAACTTGTCCATCAACAGCTGGTGAAATAACACAAGCTGGTAAGCTGATACTAGCCAGATTACATACGGCTGTTTCGTCTGGACCCGAATATTCAATAACTTCACAACATAAATTGGATGATTTAATAGTTCCAAGATTTTTTTGATTTGATTTTTGATTGGAGCTATCTTTAAATAGCATATATGGTGTTCCTGTTTCTGCTTGTGATTCAAGAATTTTGAACCATAATTCTTGAGCATTAATTGGCTCTCCCTTGCCTTCATTTTCATATTTTTCGTATAATTTTTCAAATTCTTCTCCATAAGTATCAGACAATCCGGGGCAATTATATGGGCACATGAGTGTCCATTTTTCATTTTTCTCTACACGTTTCATGAATAAATCGGGAATCCATAGGGCATAAAATAAATCTCTGGCGCGTCTTTCTTCAAATCCTTGATTTTTTCTTAATTCTAAAAATTCCATGATATCTGTATGCCATGGTTCTAAATAAATAGCGAAAGAACCATTTCTTTTACCATTTTGGTCTACATATCTAGCAGTATTATTAAAAACCCTTAACATAGGAACGATACCGTTTGATGTACCGGCACCACCTGCAATATCTGAACCGCGGCCTCTAATATTATGAATATGAATACCAATTCCGCCGGCACTTTTTGAAATATGTGCAGTATCTTTAAGAGCATCATAAATTCCACCAATACTATCACTGTCGATACCCATTAAAAAGCACGATGCAAGTTGTCCATTTACTGTGCCTGCATTGTATAATGTTGGTGTTGCATGCATTGCTTTTTTTAATGATAAAGAATTGTAACTACGAATAGCAGATTTGATATCACCACCATGAATTCCTAACGAAACTCTCAAAAACATATGCTGGGGTCTTTCAACAATAACTCCGTTTGTTCTCAATAAATAACTTTTTTCCATTGTTTTAAATCCAAAATAATCAATGTCATAGTCCCGCGAATAATCTATGATTTGATTAAGTTTAACTTTATGTTTCATAACTGTATTGTAAAGTTCTTTTGTAACAATAGGACAATTTTTTCCATTTTTGTTCTTATTATCCATAAGAATTTGGATTGTTTCACTAAACGAGGGAGATGTTCTTTTATGATGATTAGAAATCGCTAGTCTACTAGCTAATATTCCGTAATCTCCTGAATCTGTAGTAAGTGCTGCACAAGTCTGTGCAGCAAGTTCATCAAGTTCATATGTATGAACTCCTGAATAAATATCAGCACAAACTTTTTGAGCTAATGATAAATGATCGATTTCAAGATCTCTATTGAATTCATTACCAGCTTTTAAAAGCTTTTCCAGTCTTTTCGATACTTTATCAAACGAGACCGTTTCTTTTGAGCCATCACGCTTGATGACATACATAACTTCCATAACCATTCTTATTATTATTATTAAATCAAAATGGTCTTAATACGATTTGTGTATTGTTTAAGGTTAGTCTATAATAATAGTAAATATGCAACTTTTATCAATAGATGTTGGATTAATAAATTTAAGTTATGCAATAGTTGACATGGAACCAAACCAAGATACAAAATGTATAATACACGATTGGAATAATGTTAATATGTTACATTCTTTTGACGATATGAACTATATTGCAAATTATTATTTAAAATGGTCAAAAGAAATGCTATTAGAATGTATAAATAAGCTAGAATTGGATATAGGAACAGCCAAAAAAAAGTCTGAATTACAAGAGATAATAAAAAAAAATTTGAAAGTTAACAAAATAAGAAAAGGTCCTATTAATTTGCGTAATGTAGTGTTGAATGTTAAGTCATATTTTGACTCTATAATAAAGTCACATAATATTGATATAGTAATAATTGAAAATCAACCATGTATGAAAAATCCACAAATGAAATCAATGCAAATGATAATATTTACGTATTTTTGCTTGAAAAACAAAAATGTTAAATTTGTTTCTGCATCTCAGAAAATGAAATTTTGTTCTAAAAAAGGTTGGGTAAATTTGGAAAATATAAAAGGAGATTATAAAAAAACAAAACAATGTTCAATAGATATTGTATCAAAATATATACTAGAAAAGGAGCATAATATATGGACTAATTCAAAGAAGAAAGATGATTTGGCAGATGTAATACTTCAAGCATTTGCGTATTGCGACAAATGTGTATAAACTAATACCGCTAACTAAAACATAAAAGATGAATGAATTAAATTTAGATTCAATTAACTCCTCTGATGTAACAATCAATAGGTTAGATGAAACCGGTAATAGTATAGAAGACGATATACCTAAACTAGATGAATTGGATTTATTGGTAGATCCAACTAAAACTATTTCAAATTCACCAGCAATACCATCTAATGATGTTAAAGAAAAAGATGAAAAAAAAACTAGTTTAGAAACAAATTTTACATCAACTTTTAAAGAAGCCGAAATTAAGGATGACACAAAAACATTAGATAATGTAGAGTTTAAAATAAATGTAGAACGTGAAACATCGCCAAATATTAGTGATAATTCAACAATAAAGCGATTTACAACATCATCATCCTTATTTGAAGATGATGGTAAAGAAAAACAAGAATTGTTATTTAAACTAAAACGTTTAGAAGCTCGAGGTATACCTTTATCTAAACATTATAGTAATTCATCAAGTGTTTCAGAAATGCGTGAAGAATATTCGAGATTAAAACAACAACGTGATCTTGAGAATAGTATAAAATTTCAAAGAAAAACGATGATGGCTTTAGCATCAGGAGTGGAGTTTATGAATAGTAAATTTGATCCTTTTGATGTTAAATTAGATGGTTGGTCTGAATCATTACATGAAAATTTGAATGATTATGATGATGTATTTGAGGAATTACATGAAAAATATAAAACAAGAGCAAAAATAGCACCTGAATTAAGGTTATTGATGATGCTTGGTGGTAGTGCGGTTATGTTTCACATGACACAAAGTTTTTTCAAATCCTCATCTATGCCTAATATGGATGATATAATGAGACAAAATCCTGATTTAGCAAGACAATTTGCTCAAGCAGGTGTATCAGAAGCTACAAAAAATTCACCTGGTCTTGGAAATTTATTTAATGATATGATGAATGAACATAAACCAGCTTCACCACCGGTTTTTGTACCACCACAACCAAGTTTTACACCACAAATGAATAATCCTTCAAATATACAAGAAGTGCCTGATGTTCCGGATATTATGACTGGACCTAAAGATCAAGATGTGGAGCGCATTTTGAATCAAATAAATGAGTATAGAGAAGCTGAAGCAAAACCGAGTAAAAATATAAATATGTTCCAAGAGCAACCACCAGCTAAATCTCCAGCGCCAGCACCAAAACGCCGTGGCCGTCCTAAAAAAAATCCAGCACCTAGTTTTCCTTTGAACGTGTAGAATGATTTTTGGGAGATAATATGTTTGTAACAAAAGAATATAATATTTTTAATACTTTTTTGTATATATATTTTTCAACGTTATCTGGTAATAAATCTATTTTAAAAAATTTAAAATCAATAACACCTATATCAACATCATCTTTATTTTCTTCGAACCATTCTTCCACAAAAATATCAATATTTTCCCTCCAATCATTTTCTTCATTTTTACATAATTTTTCATTTTTTAACTTAGAGTTTTCTTGTTCTAATTCTTTTATTCTTTTACTTAAAGCATCTTTTGATTCTGAATCTGAATCCGAATCTGATTTTAAACAACAATTCATATATTGTGATACAAAATTTGTATTTTTTCAATTTAAATATACATGTTCACATTCATTTCAGATAGTGGAATATCTACTGATTTATTGTAACCCGATGGTCTAGTAATCATTAGTGGAATTTTCTTTGCTTTAAGTTCTTTCAAAAATATTGTTTCTTCATTATCATCTTTATCTGTTTCAACAAAAGGTTTCATACCATCAATTAATTGCTGCATACGAATGCCTTTAACGCGCGCATATTCATATTTTGTAATAATTGGTTGTTCCATATTGTATTATAATGTTTCAATGTTATATTTTTTATTCATTTTTTTGTTCATTTTTATTACTGTTTTTTAAATGCAATATTCTTTGTCCATTTTTCATTGGAACGGACCAAACATCAATATTTTGTATTTCAGATGTTGCTTGAAAAACCCAACTTCTTTGTTCTTTTGTTGTGCCATTAATTTTGACAATATCTGAAATATTATTTAATTCTTTTACAAATTCCTCTTCACTGTTTGATTTAATATGTTTGAAAATAGTTTTTTCTAAATTTTTATTTTTCCCTTCATATAATATTACTTCTCCATCTACATTATTATCATCATCATCATCTTCATCTTCATCTTCATATTCATTATCATCATCTTCATCATCTTCATCTAATTCACAATCCGACTCAGATTCTGATTTATCAATATCTTCATCACTATTATTCTCTTCATTTGATGAATTTAACATATTTTCTGATTTTCCATTTTTTATAATATCTTTAATAGCTTTTTCAGCAACTTGTCCCAAAAGAGATGGACTATAATTTGATTCTGTTACAATACTAACACATATACCCGAATGTTCTACTTCAACTTTCATTTAATATAATTAATATTTATTAATCTTTAACTTATTTATGGGTATATTTTTGTAATATATATTTACCATCCTAAATATCTATAAATCATATTTTCAATATGATTAGGTAGTGAATCGAGTGCTGGCATACAAACATACGAACGATACACAAATTTCTCTTTTTTATGAAAAGCATTTTTAAAAAGTTGTCTTATTTCACTATTTTTCATTCTTTTTCCATTTTTATGTGTTTTAATGTTCCATTCTTTGACAAATTCAATTGGATTATTGTTATCAATAAATTTGCATAAAAAATGTGCATTAATTTTTATTCCTAGTTCTTTCAAATCACTAATAATGTTTTCTTTAATACTACGAGGTATGGCTCCATAAATATGTGGTTCTGTTTTTTTTAACCAAGTAAGTATTTTATGTATCATTTTTGGAGAAATTGATTCTTCAAAATTCCCCAAAATAGTTTTAATTGATCTAAGACTAATTAATCTGTCATGAAGAATAGTATCAACGACATAATTCATAGTTGATAAAAATGTATATGCTTCGTATTTAGGATTCACATAAAAATCATAATTTAAATAACAATATTTATTATTCTCGAAGGAGCGATTATTGTTATATTTTTGTCTTATATATACAAAAATATTTTTTAAATCTTCTAATATTTTTTTTGGAAAATTTGTTTCAATTGCTATTTCAAATAATTTTTCTATCATTTTTAATTTTTGTACAAGGTCAGCAGTAGCAAATCTCTCTGATGGATAATAAAAAAAAGAATAGGTTTTCTTTCTTAAATATAATTGAATATTACTACAACTTATTTCACCAATAGATATACTAAATTTTTTTTTTGCCATTTGTAATAATGATTTATTTCTAATTAACAGTTAATTGTTATATTCAAAAAATGTTTCTAAATCTATATATGAAAAAAACTCGTCCTCTGGACCATACTCGTCACTTGGACACATCCCAATTAGGCTCAACTTACCAGCTTGAATTATTTCGCCTATTATAGATTTTTTTCCAATTATTCTGAATAATCCTTGCTGCCATGTCCCTCGCATACAATATTTGTGCTTCCTCGCTCCAATAGGCGCGCTGCCCCACCCCCATGAACTGGTTATAATAGTTCTCATAATATGCTTCCTCTTCAATGCTGCGCCAATAGTCATCTTCAGCTGCTTTTTTTTCTTCTTCAGAATACATCCTCATTGTAGCCAAAATTTCCTATGGATTATTCTGCATTTATATTTTAGAAAAATAATGTTGTCATTTTTTTCTTATATTCATACTTATTTCAAATTCTATATTTTGATTTTTAATAAATAGTATTTGGAAATATATTTTTCCATTTTTTAATAATTTTAGCCAATGTTCTATTAACTTTTAAATTTTTCAATTGTTTTATGGGAACCCATTGTACTCTAAAAATTTCATCAGAATCATTAGTACAAAATGTTGGATTAGCTTCTCTATTTAATTTCAAAACATAATATAAAGTATCATATATTCCTATTGAAAATGTATCACATTTGATTGGAAAATAAATGCCAGTTTCTTCCCAAATTTCGCGAGTTGCTCCTATATATGGTTGTTGTCTTTCGAAATCTTGAAGATGTCCCTTTGGTAATCCCCATTTATTTTCTTTTTTAAGATATGAATCTCTATTTAAAACTAGAACGATATGCGTATTATCTTCATCAAAGATGATGCCGCCGGCTCTAGTTGGTAATTTTTTTGAATTTGAATTGGCAAATGGAGATTGCATTCTGATTATATTGATCTATATAAATACTTCTTATAACAGTAAAATATTAGGTGCAGGACGAAATTAGCATCTCACGAATTTGAGCTTTTTTTAAACCTTTTGTTTCACTGACCCCGTATTCTAGAAGTGCTTTTTTCAATTCAGAAACGGTCATAGAATTAATTTCATCTAATTCTAATCTTTTCTTTTCTAATGAATTAGTATTATCATATTCATTTTTTTGTTCTTTATTTGTATCAGAATTATCTTTTAATATTTCTTCTTTATCATTATTTTCTAATGATTCTTCAATTTCTATTATTTCTTCATTCTGATTATGTTCTAATGATCCTTCAATTTCTATAGCATAGTTTTGGTATAGT
>CETY01075031.1_pt1 | contig 22323 bp, 25 predicted proteins | sample 361551 | NCBI WGS metagenome assembly CETY01 (sample SAMEA2623135, study PRJEB7988) | marine metagenome | biome: marine biome (ENVO:00000447); feature: deep chlorophyll maximum layer (ENVO:xxxxxxxx); material: "saline water (ENVO:00002010), including plankton (ENVO:xxxxxxxx)" | depth 45 m | reverse complement strand
TCCTAAAAGACCTATTTTTGCATATATAACTAAATATTCTAGGTTTTTAGGAATTAACGATTATCAACTGTAACTGAAACTGTAACTAAATTTATTGGTCAAAATATAGAAATATACTGATCGTCTGAAACCTATATGATTATTGAGTCTTAGGGCTAGATGGTGCCCCTGCGAGGACTCGAACCTCGAGTTACCACTTAGGAGGCGGTCGTTTTATCCGGTTAAACTACAAGGGCGAAATCTAAAGCTTAGTAGGGTTTTCCTGTCCTTCGTATACCACTTCCGGATCAAAAACTTTTTCTGTTTCAGTGAAAGTTAAAGAGTCTTTTCCGTTTAAAGCTCGGTAAAAGCAGGATTTATAACCAACGTGACAACTAGCTCCCAAGCCACCAATTTCTACACGATAAATCAAACAATCTTGATCATCATCAATAAGAATTTTTTTTATGGATTGAGTCAATCCGCTTGTCTCACCTTTTTTCCAAAGCTTTCCTCGGCTTCGACTCCAATAATGAGCTTCCATTGATTCAATTGATTTAAGCAAGGCTTCTGAGTTGGAATATCCATGCATGAGTATTTCGCTTGTACTATCTTCGATGGTAATTACAGGAATTAGACCATTTTCATCAAACTTAGGAGTAAAGGTATTGCCTTCCTCTACCTCTTCTATACTTATTCTCTTTCCAAAATCATCACTCATTGTAAAGTCCTAGTTTTTTATAATTAGTTATAATGATCGCTAATAGATAGTTAACTATTACGTTTTCTATTTAGCTATTAATTGATCATGTTAAAAATCCATAATTTATCATACGCTTTCACGGATAAATATCTATTTGAGGATATTAATTTAAATATTTCTTCTGGAAATAGCCTAAGAGTATCTGGTGCAAACGGATCTGGAAAATCAACGCTATTAAAAAATATTGCAGGCATCCTCACTAATTATGATGGTGAAATAGAGTTAAATAACCAAAATATTAAAGATATTCCTTATGAAATTTCTTCGAAAATTTTTTACCTTGGTCATAAACATTCACTAAAAAATAATTTATCAGTTCTTGAGAATATTCATTATGATTTTAGATCTAATCTTTTAGAAGTCGAACTTGTTCTTGAGCATTTGAAAGAATTCAATTTTCATGAATCTTTTGAAACTTTTATAGGAAACTTATCTGAAGGTCAAAAGAAAAAAATTTTGTTAGCAATTTTTGCTGCATCTAAAGCTAATATTTATATATTAGATGAGCCGTTTGCAAATTTAGATGAAGATGGCTTTAGTTATTTATCCAAAATTGTTGAGGAAAAAAATAATAACAATGACGTCATTATTTACACATCTCATGAAGATAAAATTTCTTTTACTAAAGAATTAAATATAGATGACTATAAATAATGAATAATTTTTTAATAAAAATTTTCTTTAAAGAGTCACTAATCTATAGGCGCAAATCTTCCACTTATTTAGGCCCTGTAATTTTTTTCTTAATTTCAATTTCTCTTTATCCGATAGCTATTTCAAGTGATCCAAATGATTTGGCTATTTTAGCTCCAGGAGTAACGTGGATATGTATTCTTCTTTCTACATTATTATCAATACAGAATATATTTAATGAAGATTATGAAGATGGCTCATTAGACTTGATGTTTGTCTCAAGAATTCCAATGATATTTATTGTGCTAATTAAAATATTCATTAATTGGGTTTTTACATCAGCTCCATTAATTTTATTATCCTTTTTAATGGTTTTTTTATTGTATCTACCTTCGGAAAGTCTGGGCACGCTTTTAGTTAGTTTGTTGATTGGCACGCCAATAATTTCATTATTTGGAGCCTTAGCAGGAGCTCTCTCATTAGGAAAATCTTCTGTTTTAGGATCTGCAATAGTTTTACCATTGAGTCTTCCAGTTCTTATTTTAGGAACAAGCGCGATTGCTGCTGTTTCAGCTGGAGAGAGTCCTTATTTTTATATAATTTTATTAAGCGCATTATTTATTTTTCTTATGCCTTTAATTAGTTACGCCTGTGTAGGTTCTATAAGGTTGCATTATGAATAAATTATTTAATTCAATAAATTCTTTTTATCACAAACTTGGTTCTTTTCCTTGGTTTTATAAGATTTCATCAATTTCAATACCTTACGTTTTTGTTCTTGCTTTTATTTTTTTAATTATCGGTCTTGGTTGGGGAATCCTATATTCCCCAACAGATCTTCAACAGGGAGATGTATACAGAATCATCTACATGCATGTTCCCGCGGCTTCTGTTTCTCAATCTATTTATTACACAATGACAGTGGCAGCGGCCGTTTCAATAATTTGGAAAATGAAAATGGCAGGTGTATTCATTAAGGCTATGGCTCCTATTGGTGCATCATTTACTGCTTTAGCACTTATTAGTGGAGCGATTTGGGGACAACCTACTTGGGGCACTTGGTGGGTATGGGACGCTAGGTTAACATCGACTTTAGTTTTATTTCTTTTTTATCTCGTAATAATTGGTCTTTATTCATCTTTTAATCAAAAGAAATCAGCTGATACGGCAGTTTCTATTTTGACCTTAGTTGGCGCGGTTAATTTACCAATAATTAAAAAGTCAGTGGATTGGTGGAATACACTTCATCAGCCTGCCACTATAAAAATTACAGAAAGTTCTTCGATTGCAACTGAAATGCTAATTCCTCTATTAATATCAATTATTGGATTCTACTTATTTGTGCTTTTAAGTGGTTTGATAGCTATTAGAGCTGAAATAGCTCAACGAGAAATAAATAAGGAATGGTTCAAAAGGGCGGGTAAATTATGATTTTTGATTTTAATGATTTTAATTTTCATATTTGGATAGTAGTTTTGTTAACCTTTTTAATAATTGCTGCAAATTTAATTTTTCCACAAATCAAACTTTTAAAAATTTTGAATAAAAGAATAGGGTAATTTGAAAAAGATAAGAAAAAATAGACTTTACGCTGTGATTTTTATTACTGTATCTTCGGCGATCGCAGCTTCTCTAGTGCTATTGGCATTAAATCAAAATATTAATTTATTTTATTCTCCAACTGACTTAATTAATGATCCACCAGCTATGGACAAATCTATCAGGGCTGGAGGTTTAGTAGAACTAGATTCTTTAAAAAGAAAAGAAAATACACTAGAAGTTAATTTTTCAATTACTGATTTGAAAAAATCTATTTTTGTTTCTTATTCAGGAATACTACCTGACTTATTTAAAGAAAATGCTGGAGTAGTTGCAACTGGTTATTACAACAAAGAAACAAAGCTTTTAAAAGCCTATCAAATCCTTGCCAAACATGATGAAAACTACATGCCCAAAGAAGTTAAAGAGGCTTTAGAGAAATAATGCTTCCGGAAATAGGTAATTTTTTCTTAATTCTTTCATTCATGACTGCATGCTTTATTTTTTTATTGTCGTCTTATGCTTACTATTTCAATAAAGATGTTTTAGATCTATCTAGATTAACTTTTTTAAATACTATATTTATTCTTACCAGTTTTATTTTTTTAGAAATAGCTTTTTTATCAGATGATTTTAGCGTTCTATATGTAGCAAGTAATTCAAATCCATTGTTACCTAATTATTTCAAATTTGCTGCTTTGTGGGGTGGGCACGAAGGCTCTATGCTGCTCTTTATTTTAATTTTATCAATTTGGATTTCTTTATTTTCATATTTTTCAAAATATAGCAAAACATATGATAAAAATATGGTTCTCGGATTTGCCGGACTCATATTTCTCTGTTTCTCTGGATTTACTTTTTTCTCTTCAAATCCTTTTGAAAGATTATTGCCGATAGCTTCTGCTATGGGTACTGATTTAAATCCATTGCTTCAAGATATTGCTTTTACGATTCATCCCCCAATGCTTTATTTTGGCTATGCTGGATTAGTAATTCCTTTTGCATTAGCTTTAGCTAAATGCGCCGGAGTAAATTATGCGTGGGCATCCAACATTAGAACTTGGACGATTCTTCCTTGGTCTTTCTTAACCATAGGAATTGCTTTGGGAAGTTGGTGGGCCTACTATGAATTGGGATGGGGCGGTTGGTGGTTTTGGGATCCTGTAGAAAATTCATCTTTAATTCCATGGTTACTATCTACTGCTTTAATTCATTCGGCGATTGTTAGTGATAAAAGAAATTTATTTAATAACTGGACAATAATGCTCGCTATCCTTGGAGTAATTGGAAGTTTTATCGGTATGTTTTTAGTTCGCTCTGGAATCTTAACATCGGTTCACACTTTTGCTTTGGATCCCGAAAGGGGATTAATTTTATTGACTTTGACTTTTGGCATAACGCTTTATGCATTTGTCTTGTTTTTTAGAATGCCTAAAAATAAAATCAAAGAACCGATTTATAGTTTTTTTTCAAAAGAATTTTTCTTGCTAATCAATAATGCTTTATTAGTAATTTTAGCGGTGATAATTTTATTTGGAACTATTTATCCAATTATCTACGATATTTTTACTGGTGGTAAAAGTATAACTGTTGGTGCTCCATATTTTAATGCTGTTACTGTTCCCATAGCATTCTTTTTAGCCTTTTTTCAGGGATATGGAGTTCTTACGAATTGGAATGAAAGTAAAACAAATAATAAACTTTATATAATTTCGTTCTTTCTAGTACTTATCTTATCTCTAATATTCAGTTATTTCTTATTCCAAAAACCAGATATTTTTGTCATAGCTAGTTATTTAATGTTTTCTGCTTTAGTAGCAGGTTTGTTTGTGTATATTTATTTAAACCTAAATAATTCAAAAATATTATTAAATAATATCGGAATGATTTTTGCTCATGCTGGAATAGCAATTATGATTTTAGGTATTGGCGTAGTTTCATCTTTTTCTCTCAGCACCGAAGTAATTATAGGGAAAGGAGAGTCTACTAATATTGGTGATTATAATTTGACTTTAACTAATGAATACTTAGAAAAGCATTCAAATTATTATTCTGAAATAGCTGAATTTGAGGTGATAGACAGCTCAAATGAATCAGCTTTCTCTCTTTTTCCAGAAAAAAGTTATTATCCTGCATCAAGCAACGTCATGACTGAATCCGCTATAAGAATTACACCCAAACACGATTTATATATATCTCTTAGTGAAAAATTAGATTCAGAAAAATGGATAGCAAAAATTCAAATTAAACCTTTCGTAAGGCTTATTTGGCTTGGTGCAATACTAATGATGCTTGGTGGATTTTTCTCTATCTTTAGAAAGAGCTTAACAAGATGAAAGGATTAAAAATAATATTAATTCCTATAATTTTATTTATTTTCGTATTCGCAATTTTATTTGCCTATCTTGTTATGCCTAAGAATGATTCTATTCGAGAATCAAATTTTCCTAATTTTTCAATGACAGATTTAAGAGGAAACTCTGTAGATCAAGACTTCTTTTTTCTTGATGAATACAAAGTCTTAAATGTATGGGCTACTTGGTGCGTCAATTGTAAATTAGAACATGGATTTTTAATGGATCTTCAAAGTGAAGGCATTCGAATAATTGGTCTTAATTACAAAGATAATAAAAGCAAAGCAATTAAATGGCTTAATCAGTTTGGCAATCCTTATTGGTTTTCTATATTCGATCCAGAAGGTAGTCTAGGTATAGAAATAGGAGTAGCTGGAGCTCCAGAAACTTACTTGTTGAATAAAGATAATACAATTATTCAAAAACACATAGGCATCGTTAATTCAGAAATCTGGGATAAAAAATTTAAGGAACTAATAAAATGAAATATTTTTTCTTTTCTTTTCTTTTCTTTGCCTCAATAATTTTTGCTAACGAGGCAAATAATTTATATTCCTTCAATTCTTTAGAACAAGAAAATAGATTTTATTCCATCATCAAAGAAATAGGCTGTCCTTTATGCTCTGGATCAAGCATCGATGGCTCTGGAGCGCCAATTGCAAAGGATATGAAAAATTTAGTACATCAAATGATTCTAGAGAATAAATCCAATCAAGAAATAAAATTATTTTTAACTAATAAATTTGGTGAAGACATATTATTTATGCCGCCAACAGATAAGATTTCTATCTATTTATTTATATTTCCTCTTTTAGTTGTGGGAATTGCGATTTACCTACTTTTTACTTTAAAAAAAGATGTCAAATAAATTTATATTTTTTTTAATATTTATTCTATCGAGCTTTATATATATTTTATTTGGAGGAATAGATAATATTGAAAGAAAGTCATTTGAATCATTTTATTCTTCTGATCGAGACATCGATTACTATGAAAATTTAAATAGTAGATTGGATAGCTTATTAAAATTAAACTCAAATACTCCATCTCAAATGAATCTATTAGCTTCAAGGTTATTAGTTGATGGTAATTATGATCAAGCCTCAAAAGTATTTGATTTCTATATTTTTACCTATCCAGAAATAGTTGATACCAATGTTTATTCGTCTTATGCAGAAAGCATTTACTTGGCTAATGATATGAATTTTAATGATCAAATTACTTTGTTAATTAATGAGTCATTATATTTAGATCCTTCAAATTATAAGGCTCTAACTCTAAAAGGATTGAATTTATATAAAGAAAAAAAATTTAATGAAGCTTTAAAAAATTGGGCAATAGCATTAGATAGCGTTGAAACAGAAGATCAGAAAAAATCCCTTATAGTAGTTATGAACTCAGCACTAAAGAAATTAGAGATAAATAAAAATAAGAGCACTAACTAATCAATAAATCGTTTAAAATAGACCTTTCAGGCTACATATGCGATTAAAAAATATAAGTCTTTCAGGTTTTAAATCATTCGTTGATCCTACGAAGATAGTCTTTCCTAGTTCTATGTCAGGTGTAGTTGGACCTAATGGTTGCGGCAAGTCTAATATAATTGACGCAGTTCGATGGGTTATGGGAGAAATATCAGCTAAAAATCTTAGAGGAGACTCTATGGCAGATGTTATTTTTAATGGCTCTTCTTCAAGAGCGCCATCAAGCAGGGCATCTGTAGAATTATTGTTCGAAAACAGTGAAGGCAGAATCGGAGGAGAATACTCATCTTATTCTGAAATTTCTGTAAAAAGAGTGTTAGATTTAGATGGAAAATCATCTTATCTTCTAAATGGATCCGAATGTCGAAGAAAAGACATTACTGATATCTTTCTAGGAACTGGGTTAGGCCCAAGAAGTTATGCCGTTATTGAGCAAGAAATGGCAACTAAACTAATTAGTTCTAAGCCAGAAGAATTAAGAGCTTATATAGAGGAAGTAGCCGGAATTTCTGTTTATAGAGAAAGAAAAAGAGAAACAGAATCAAGAATTAAAAAGACTAGAGAAAATCTTAATAGAGTGGCTGACATAAGAGATGAAATTGACAGAGTTTTAATCAAGTTAAAACAACAAGTAAAATCTGCTGAAAGATATAACTTTCTAAAAGAAAAAGAAATAAAATTTAATGCATTATTAAAGGCTTTTAGTTGGCAATCCAAAAAAGAAGCAGCATCTAAGTTAGATTTAGATGTAAAACAAATAGAGCTAGAAACAGAAAAATTAAGAACAGAAAAACAATCAATTATTAATTCGATCGATTTACTTAGAACAAAGCAAAATGATACCCAGTCTGAAATAGATAAAATTCAAGAAGAATTTTATTCAAGCGGAGCAAATCTCTCTAAATCAGAACAAGAATTAGTTTATTTAAAAGATAAAAAAATTGAGTTAAATTCTGAAATTAATGCTTATCACGAAAATCTTTCTAATATTGAGTCAAGTAAAACTTCTTTAAAAAATAAATTATCAAACTTAAATCAATCCTTGTTAGAAAAAGAGCCTTTATTGGAGCAAATGGATGCATCGATTTCTAAGCTGGATGGTGCGATGTCTCCTGATTTTGTTTTGAAGCAAATTTTAAATGAACAATCTAATTTAATGACAGATTTAAAAGATTTTAAATCTAATTTTTCTTCAAAAACGATTTCAGATATCGATTTGCTAATAGAAAATGCTGAAAAATTTGAAAATAAACTTTACCAACTACAAGACTCTTTAAGCAAACAAGAAGATTTACAAGAAGAAAAATTTCTCTCTCAGAAAAATGATCTTTTATTATTGAGTGGGGAGATAACTTCTTTAAAGGTTGATATAGCTAAAATTTCTAGCGACTTAAGTTCTTTTGATGATCAAGAGGTTAATTTAATTCGTTCGAAAGAAGCTTGTAAGAATCAATTAGAAGCATTGATAGAACCTATCGAAGCTTTAGAAACAGAAATTAAGCCTCTGCTTGATTCTAGATTAAACGTTGAGCATGACTTAACTAAACAAAGGCAACAATTTGCCTCAATGTCAGAAGAGATAAGAATGAATGAAAGAAAATCGCATGAATTAGAATTATCTATTGAACAAATTAGGATTAATTCTCAAGATTCATTAGTTAAGAGGCAAGGATATATTTCAGAGGCTGAGTTATATCTAAAGCAACTAGAAAGAGATAATTTTAAAATTGATGATTTGTTAGATGAATTAAAAGCAGACACTAATGAGTCTGACTTAATAGATGAAATTGCAAAAATTGAATCTTCGATAAATAGAATAGGGCCAATTAATCTAGCTGCAGCCGAAGAATTTGAGATCGAAGAAAAAAGAAAAGAAGAAATAAATGTTCAATTTGAAGAATTAGAAAAAGCATTGACTACTTTGCAAAATGCTATTAAAAAAATAGATTTAGAATCAAAAACAAAATTTAAAGACACTCTTGATAACTTAAATATTAAAGTAAGTGAATTATTTCCTAAGTTGTTTGGTGGAGGTTTTGCTAAATTAGAATTAACTAGCGAAGATCTCTTGGAAGCAGGTGTGATATTTAGAGCCATGCCTCCTGGCAAGAAAAATGTAAATGTTTCTCAGCTATCTGGCGGAGAAAAAGCTTTATCAGCAATATCCCTAGTCTTTTCTTTCTTCTCCTTGAATCCAGCACCTTTTTGTATTTTAGATGAAATAGATGCACCGTTAGATGACTTTAATACCTCAAGATTTATTAGTATGGTTGAAGAAATGTCTAGCAAGGTTCAATTTATTTTTGTTACACATAATAAAATTTCAATGGAAAAAAGTAAGCATTTATTAGGTGTTACCATGCAAGAACCCGGCGTATCAAGATTGGTAACGGTTGATGTCGATGAAGCAATGAAATTAGCAGCAATTTAATGATTATTAGTGAACTTATAGTAATTTTTCTGGCCTTGGTTATAGCAGTAACTTTTATCTTAATGTTACGTAAATTATTTTTTGGAACACCTGAAAAAATTAAAATTGATAAAAAAGTTAATTCTAGGAAATTATTTGAGTCAACTAACTCTGATCTAGAAATACCTCTTGATGATTTTCCTGAGAAATTAGAAGAAATTAGTTTTGAAAATCCTGAGGAAATTATTAACGACGAGCTAGATAAAATTTTAGATGTTGAAGAAAAGCCTCAAATCATATCCATTCACTTAGAAAATTCCATGGATACTAAACTTACATACAACTCATTAGGAAGCTTTTTAGAATCAAGTGTTTATAGTCATTTAGATGAGGGAGGTTGGTTTAAAATTTTATTAGAAAATGAGGATTCCTTTCTTTTTGTCAATGGATTAAATCCAGGAAAATTTATTCCTGAAGAAGATATTATAGAAACACCAGTAATGACGATAATTTATTCACTTAAACCGCAGTTCAATTCAGTTAGTGCTTTTTCACAAATCATTACGTTTGCTCAGTCATTAGCTGATCACTTTGAAAGTAAAATCTTAGATTCAGATAGAAATATTTTGACTCAACAAATGGTTGAACATTATTCACAAATAGCTGAAGAATTTGATCTTACTAATTTAACTTAATTTATTATGGTATCTAAAGGAGATATCAAAAAAAGACATGACGATTTGAAGCAATTGCTTGATCATCATAACTATCTTTACCACAACAAAGATAATGCTGAAATTTCTGATCAAGAATATGATGCATTGTTCATAGAACTCATTCAGATAGAAGCTAATAATTCTTTTTTAAACATATCGGATTCTCCATCAGCAAGAGTCGGGGATAAACCACTTTCAGAATTAGAAGAATTTCTTCACAACATACCAATGCTTTCTTTAGATAATGCCTTTGAGGATCAAGATCTATTTGATTTTGAAAAAAGATGTTCTTCAAAGATTTCAAATGAAAAAATAAAGTATTCATGTGAGCCTAAGATTGATGGCATCGCTATAAGTTTAATTTATGAGAATGGTACTTTAATAAAAGCGGGTACTCGTGGCGATGGGATAAGTGGCGAAGACGTTACCCATAATGCAAAAACCATAAGACAAATTCCCTTGAAATTAAAAAGAATTAAAAATTTACGACATCCAAATAAAATTGAAATTAGAGGCGAAATATATGCAAATTTAAAGGACTTTAATTTGCTTAATAAAGAGTATGCCAAATCTGATTTAAAGGTTTTTGCAAATCCTAGAAATTTTGTGGCTGGGAGTATGCGTCAATTAAATCCAGAAATTGCATCTTCTAGACCTCTTAAAATCCAATTACATAGCGTAGGCTATATCTCAGAAAATGATTTCTTTAAATCTCACCACCATATGTTAAAAGTTTTTTCAAACTGGGGGCTTCCAACAAATAAAGAAGCCAGGCTCGTTAATAATCTTCATGAAGTTATTAAGTACTGCGAGGAGATAACAAAAAAAAGACATAACTTGGATTATGAAATTGATGGAGTAGTTATCAAAATTGATAACTCAAAAAATCAACAAGATCTAGGTTTCTCTTCAAGATCTCCAAAATGGGCAATAGCTAAAAAATTTAAAGCAGAAGAGGGAACTACCAAAATACAATCAGTTTCTTTTCAAATGGGGAGAACTGGAGCCTTAACACCAGTGGCAAATTTAAAACCAGTTAAATTAGGAGGAGTAACAATATCAAATGCAACTCTCCATAATATGGATGAAGTTGTTAGGCTAGATCTGAGAATTGGAGATACAGTAAATATAAAAAGAGCAGGAGATGTAATACCTAAAATAATTTCTGTAGATAAATCGAAAAGAAAAAAAAATTCCCAAATAATTTTAGCACCAACGAATTGTCCTAGTTGCGGAAGAGAAACTTCTTTCTTTGAGAATTTAACGCCTAGTTTAACTTCAGAGCTTTTAAAAAGTGATGATAAAAGCTGCTATGGATTTGATCAATTTAAGGAAACTTTGAAACACTTCGTTTCTAGAAAAGCTATGGATATTGATGGGCTTGGAGAAAAGACATTAAATCTATTAGTAAATAAAGACATAATTGTTTCAATCACAGATATTTTTAATCTATCAAAAAAAGATTTTGTCAATTTAGATGGTTTTGCAGAGAAATCTATTAGCAAGCTTCTAGAATCAATAGAAACTAGTAAAACAGTTAAGCTGAGTAATTTTATTTATTCTTTAGGTATTAAGGAGATAGGAATTGAAACCTCAAAAAATCTATCAAGAACTTTTAAAAAAATAGAAAATTTATATTCTGCTTCTTTAGATGATTTTCTTTTGATTGAAGATGTTGGAGAAGTGGTCTCCAGAAATCTACTAGAATTCTTTGATAATTATGAAAATATATCTTTGATTAATAGATTTATCGAATTGGGATTAAATTTAGTACCTGATGAAGCTATCCAAAAAAATGGACGACTTTCTGAAAAAATAGTTGTAATTACTGGAAAGCTTTCAAATTATTCTAGAGATCAGCTAAAAAATATTCTAGAAAATAATGGAGCTAAAGTTCAAAATTCACTCTCAAAAAAAACTAACTATCTAATTGTAGGAGAAGATGCTGGAAGCAAGCTGATAAAAGCAAAAGAATTAAATATAGAAATAATTAATGACAATGAATTAAATAGGTTTATAGAATAATGAGACTTAGTATTTTATATTTTTCAATAATTCTTTTATTTCTTGGATGTTCGACTATACCCCCATCAAAACCAAATAATATTTGTGATATTTTTGATGAAAAGAGAAGTTGGTACAAAGCTTCAATTAGAACTGAAAAAAGATGGGGTATTGCTCCAGAAGTTACTATGGCTTTTATTAAGCACGAATCGAGTTATGTTCAAGGCGCTAAACCAGAGAGAACGAGAATCTTTTTTGGCCTGCTTCCAGGAAAAAGAAAAAGTACTGCCTATGGATATGCTCAGGTTGTAGATGGAACTTGGGAACAGTATAAAAAAGCAACCGGTTATAGGTTTGTGTCTAGAAGAGATTTTAAAGATGCTGTGGACTTCATTGGTTGGTATAACAATAGAAGTCACAAGAAATTAGGAATACCGAAAAATAATGCAAGACTTCTTTATCTTGCATATCACGAAGGCCAAAACGGCTATAAAAAGGGGTCTTACAGATCTAAGCCTTGGTTGTTATCGGTTTCCACAAATGTTCAGAACACTGCAAATAAATATGCAAATCAATTTAAAAAATGCGAAAAAAGACTTAGAAGTCCTTTCTATTTTCTATTTAACTAGTTCTTTTCGCCAGATGGAATTTCATTGAATGGAACTCCTTTATCTGGTCTTATATCTTGCGGCATTCCAAGAACTTGCTCTGCAATAATATTTCGTAAAATCTCATCAGTCCCACCGGCTATCCTTAAAAGGGGTGCGCCTAATAGACCAGCTTGTAATGCAGAACCAATACTTTGATCTGGAACAATTGAAGAACTATCAATCAGATCCATTCCAAAATTTGCGATATCTTGCATTTTGTTAGCACTGACAATTTTTGTAATTGATGCTTCAGGTCCTGGAGTTTCTCCTTTAGACAATGCAGAAACTCTTCTCATTTTAGTATATTTAAGACCTGAATATTCACAGTACCAATCTGCTAACTTTTCTCTAACCGCATCATTTTTGACAGCCGAATCACCATTAAAGTCTTGCGTTTTAGTAAATTCAAATATTTCCTTGAAATCAATTCCGCCAGCATCTCCGACAGCTAGTCTTTCGTTCATAAGAGTTGTAAGGGCTACTCCCCATCCTTCTCCAACTTCACCAAGTCTTTGTGAGTCAGGGATCTTAACGTCATTAAAATAAACTTCATTAAAGTTAGCTCCTCCATTTATCTGTTTGATAGGTCTAATTTCAATCCCTGGAGATTTCATATCTAAGAAAAAGTAGGTAAGTCCTTTGTGTTTAGCAGCTGAGAAATCACTTCTGGTAATTAAAATTCCATAGTCACTATAATGAGCTCCAGAAGTCCAGACTTTTTGACCATTTACCGTCCAGGTATCACCGTCAAGTTCTGATTTTGTTTTAATTCCTGCTAAATCTGAACCAGCACCTGGCTCACTAAATAGTTGACACCAGATTTCTTTACCGTTAGCCATCGGCGGAAGATATTTTTCTTTTTGCTCCTCAGTAGCGTACATCATCATGACTGGTCCGGCCATTCCTTGCCCAATTTCATAAAAACCATTTGGTAATCTATATTTTGCTTCTTCTTGACTATAAATAACTCTTTCCATAGCAGTAGCGTCTCTGCCGCCATATTCTTTTGGCCAGTGCAAACATGCCCAACCACTTTCATGTTTTATTTGCATCCAAGCTCTTGCTCTTTCAAGAGATGAATTTTCTGAAGCATCATTGGCTTCAGGTATTTTTTTTATGTTTTCTTTAAGCCATTCTGAGACTTCTTTTCTAAATTTTGCTTCTTCAGGTGTGTCGTTAAAATCCATAGTTTTCCTCGTTTATATTTCTATTTTAAGCAGGTAAATTGCTTTTTTCTAGTGATGTAATTAATTTGTCTTTCCATATTCCTTGACTACCTATATTTGCTGCTAACAATCTAGAGCGTCTATAAAAAAGATGACAGTCAAATTCCCATGTCGCACCCATTCCACCATGAGTTTGAATATTTTCTTTAGAGCATTCATAAAAAGCTTTAGTTGAGCTTACTCTTGCTGTAGCAGCTGCCGTCGGAAGTTCAGCTGCATCATTACTTAAAGCCCAAGCTCCAAAGTAACAATTAGATTTTGCCAATTGAAGAGCAATATACATATCTGCAATTTTATGTTTTATAGCTTGAAATTGTGCAATTGATCTACCAAAAGCAAATCTTCCTTGAGCATAATCTTTAGCCATATTCATTGCAGCTTCAGCTCCGCCAATTTGTTCAAAAGCAAAGAGAACTGCAGATTGATCCATTAATTTTTCTAGTGCTTCCCACCCATCCTTAGTAATTTCAGAAGCAGGGCAATTATCAAACGTTATGTTTGAATGAGATCTTGAAGGGTCGAACGTTTCAAGAGTTTCTCTAGAAACTCCAGATAAATCTAAATCAACCAAATACAATCCTATTCCAGAATCATTTTTAGCACTTACAATTGCAAAATTAGCTATATCACCGTCGGGCACAACAGTTTTGATTCCACTAATTGTTCCGTCTTTAAAAGAGGCACCAATTGACTCTTGTGTTGGGTGACTTGATTTTTCAGAGTGCGCTAGAGTTCCAATGAGCTCACCTGAAGCTAGTTTTGGTAGGTAAGATTTCTTAATATCATTATCGGCATGGTCAAGTATCAAGGTAGTAGCTAAATATACACTCGATGAAAAGGGAACGGGCGCTATTGCTCTTCCTAATTCTTCTGCTACGACACAAAGCTCAAGATAGCCCATACCAATACCGCCAAATTCTTCAGGTATCGTAATTGCAGTAAGACCCATGGAAACAAGAGAATCCCAAAGTTCTCTATCAAATGATTCCTCTCCTTCCAATATAGTTCTGTTTCTTTTTACAGAATTCTCTTTATCAAGAAGTTTTCTCACTTCCTCTTTCATAATTAGCTGCTCATCTGAAAACTCAAAATTCATATCTCCTCCCTAGAGAATTTGTAAAAATAATACATTAAAGTAATTACAAGGCACTAAAGTAAACCTACAATGACTTATTTTTTAAAGTAATTGACAAAATTTACAATGAATCAGGATGAATTAAAAGATATAAAATCAGATAGAAGTCTTTCTACTAGAAAAATATTATCTTCCAGCCAGGTTCCACCCAAGACTATTTTATTTTATGCACTGTTAGGAATAGTTTTTTTTGCTACCTTATTATGGGTGTATTTTGGAGTTTCTTCTCAGCAAGAAAATCTCATTAAAATGAATCAACGACTAATTTCCCTAGAAGAAAATATTCAGTCTTCATCTGAGCTCTCTGAAGAAACAATACAAACTGTTTTACAGGATATTAAACTCATTAACAAAGAAATTAGAAAACTTTGGGATTTAAGTAATAAAAAAAATAAAAGAAATATTTCGGTTCTTACGGAAAAAGTAAATGTAAGTTCTATTAGTATTAAAAATTTAAAAGATGACTATATATTGATTAATAAATCATTAGCAGAAATAGATGGATCATTACAAATAATAAAGAAAAGAGTAGCTAAATTTTCTTCTTTTGAATTGAACTCTGCATCATATGATGGAAGATTTAATGAAATTGAAGAGGCTATAAAATCATTTGATGCTTATCGAATTCAAGTTAATCAATCTCTTATAGAAATCAAGAAAGAACTTAATTCAAAACCAGTCTTGATCGAAAACAAATAATGTTTAAACTTGTCGCTTCTTCGTATGCGCATATGGTGGAATTGGTAGACACGCTGGTTTTAGGTACCAGTGCCGCAAGGTGTGGGGGTTCGACTCCCTCTATGCGCACCATTTAGATTAATTACAAATGTTCTACTAATAATGTGGGAATTTTTATTTGATCAAATTTGACTGTAGCAACTAAAGTATTTTTTTTCCTTCCCTCTTTGACTTCGCTAACATTGAACCCTTTATCAATAAGATATTTTCTTTTCTCTCTTATGTTTTTTGTCTTCCAGGCAAGCCCCCAGAATTTATCATCACCTTTAACTTTATTATCTATTACCTCAATGGTTGCATTTCCAGTTCTAAAGAAAAGCATTCTGCCTCCCCATTTTTCTACAAATTGATCCAAAGCAAGTCTTATACCGAGCTCTTTTTCATATAAATTAACTATGAAGTCACTTTGATTGGTAGTTAAAACGAGATGATCTAAGGCAAAGATATTTTTCTCGCTCAAATATTTAGGAAGACTTTCATCATATTGATTCAGCGATAACTTAAAATTTTCAGATTGTTGAAGATCGTAAGATTTTATTAATTGATATTTATCTTTTATTTTTTCTTTTTTATCTGTTTCGTCATAATCAATGGAAATACTTATTTTATTTAAGTCCTCTGCAATTAAAGAAAACCCGAATAGTCTTTCACCTTTTGATGAATCCGAACTTTTTAAGATTTCAAAATTCATATTATCGAATCTATAAATTAAAGATTCATTATTGCTTTTTTCTTCTTTGATTCTTAAAAGCGGTTCTTCGTTAAAAAATTTTGAAAAAGTATTTTCAGCTTCCTTAAAGCATTCAGTAACGTAAGTAATTCTATCTATTGATTTGATCATTTTTCTAAGTAAATTTAAGACATTAAATTTATCTTACTAAAAGTTCTTTAAAGATGTAGAATTTTCGTTCAATTCGAATATCCAAAAAAAGGAGTTAGCTATGAACTTTGACCATTCAGACAAAACAAAAGAAATTCTAAATAAAATTCAACAATTTATGGATGATCACCTTTATGAAGGTGAAAAAATCTATCATGAACAACACGAAGAAATGAGTGCTAATGGAAATAGATGGGAACAGCCACCTATCTTAGATGAATTAAAAACAAAGGCTAAAGCAGCAGGCTTATGGAATTTATTTTTGCCTGAGTCTGAATATGGATATGGATTAACAAACTTAGAATATGCCCCTTTATCAGAATTGATGGGGACTGTAGGCATAGCCTCTGAAGTGTTTAATTGTTCAGCGCCTGATACAGGAAACATGGAAGTAATAGACAAATACGGAACTGATGAGCAAAAAAAAGAATGGCTAGAGCCGTTACTTGCCGGTGAAATCAGATCAGCATTCGGAATGACAGAGCCAAATGTAGCATCTTCTGATGCTTCAAATATTTCAAGTTCGATTGTTGAAGACGGAGATGAATATGTCATAAATGGAGAAAAATGGTGGACTTCAGGAGCAGGAGATCCAAGATGTAAAATTATCATTTTTATGGGAGTTTCTAATCCTGACAATCCAAAACATCAAAGACAGTCTCAAATTCTAGTTCCGATGGATACGCCAGGAGTAGAAATCTTAAGAATGATGCAGGTATTTGGAAATGATGATGCTCCCCATGGACATGCTCATATGAAATTTACCGATGTAAGAGTTCCAAAATCAAATATGATTCTAGGAGAAGGAAGGGGATTTGAAATTGCTCAGGGTCGTTTAGGCCCAGGTAGAATTCATCATTGTATGAGAACTATTGGAGCTGCAGAACGTGCTCTAGATCTTCTTTGCAAAAGATCTCTTAATAGAGTTGCTTTCGGCAAACCCATAGCTGAATTAGGTGGTAATTATGACATTATTGCTGACTGCAGAATCGAGATAGAAATGTGTCGTCTACTTACCTATAGAGCTGCAGATAGAATGGATCAACTTGGAAATCAAATTGCGAGAGGTGATATTGCCCAAATAAAAGTGGCAGTTCCTAATATGGCTCTAAGAGTTATTGATAAAGCAATTCAAATTCATGGTGGTGGTGGAGTCTCTCAAGATTTCCCTCTAGCTAGGCTTTACTCAGGCATGAGAACTTTAAGATTAGCTGATGGCCCGGATGAAGTTCATCGCAGAACTATAGCTAGAATAGAGCTTGGCAAACATCAAGCAGCTGAGGCTAAATAGCTAAAATTAAATAGACTAATGCTTGAAAATCAAACTGAAGCATTAGTCTGTTCTAAAATTACATCTGATTTAACTGGTTTAAATATTGGAACGGTTAAGACTGCAGATTTAGATAAAAATTCCGTAAGAATAAATATTAAAGCAGCAGCTTTGAATTTTCCTGATTTGTTAATGTCTCAAGGAAAATATCAAAATAAACCTGATCTTCCATTTGCTCTAGGCATGGAAGGAGCTGGTATCATCTCAGAGATTGGTAATAATAATTCGTCTTTTAATAAAGGTGATGAAGTTATCTTTGGTGGCTGGGGCCATGGAGCAATAGCTAAGTCAATTGTTTTGCCTGAAGCGATGATTTCTTTAAAACCCAAAGATTATTCTTTTGCGGAAGCTGCATGTTTTAAGACTGCTTATCTTACAGCTTACGTAGGCTTAATAAGACGAGGAGAGTTAAAATCAGGAGAACATTTGCTTGTGCATGGAGCTACTGGTGGAGTTGGAATGGCAGCAGTTCAATTAGGCAAACTTTATGGCGCTTCAGTTATCGCAACAGGCACATCTGATGAAAAGCTTTCTGTAGTAAAGAAGTGGGGTGCAGATCATATAATCAACACTAATAAAAATAATAAAACAGATTTTAAAGAAGAGGTTAAAAGCCTTACTGAGGGTAATGGAGCTGATGTGATTTATGATCCAGTAGGAGGTGATGTTTTTGATGAATCAATTCGATGTATAAACTGGGGAGGAAGGCTGCTTGTTATAGGTTTTGCCGCTGGCCGAATTCCTAACATCCCTGTTAATTATCCGCTGATTAAAGGATTTTCGGTTATAGGCGTAAGAGCAGGAGAATATGGAAGAAGAGATCCAATTAAAGGCAATGAGAATATAGAAATTATCAATGACTTAGCACAATCTGGAAAAATTAAACCCTATATATGCAAAACATTTCAATTTAAAGAATCTAAAGAAGCTTTAATTTATCTAAAGGAAAGAAAACTAGTAGGGAAGGTTGCAATTTTAATAAATTAGTTTTTACTGCGCCTACATCGTTCACTGCAATAAATTACATTATCCCAATCTCTTTCCCATTTTTTTCTCCAAGAAAAAGGCTTTTTACAAACCAAACAAATTTTTTCTTCTTTTTTTTTCATTAAGAAGTCTTTTCAGAAATAAAGATATCAGCTTGTTTAAAGATCATTATTTTTCTATCTTCTTTCATCTTATCAAGAGATCTCGGAAGGATAGATAATCGAGGGTTAGATTGAAAAAATTCTCTGTTATCACTCATAAACTTCCAATAAAGACCATCTACAATGTCACACCATTCGCTTTTCTTATAATTACTCATTTTTAAAATATAATTTGATCCACAAGAGTAGGGTTTTGTAGCAAAAATACCTCCATCAGCAAAAGTACCCATTCCATAAACATTTGGCACCATTACCCATTCAGAAGAATCCACAAACATTTCCATAAACCATTTGTACACATCATCAGGATGAATTCTACAAAGAGTCATTAAGTTGCTAATGATCATTAATCTTGGAATATGGTGAGTATATCCATGTTCAAGGCAATCTTTTATAGCATCATCTAAAGGTTGAATACCAGTTGTTCCATCGTACCAGTGACTTGTTAATCTATTTTCATGTTTAAAAAAGTTAGATTTTTTTTCTTCCTCTCCTTTTAGATGATAAGTACCTCTAATAAATTCTCGCCAACCAATTATTTGTCTAATAAAACCCTCTAAAGAATTGATTGGTATATCATTTTTGTTTGCATAAGCTAATGTAGCTTCAATTACTTCTTTAGGAGTAATTAATCCCATATTTAAAATAGGGCTTAAAGCACTATGAAAAATAAAGTTATTATCTGAATGAATTGCATCTTCATAAGTACCAAAATTATTTAATTTTATTTCTAGAAACTTATTTAGCCAGTTCAAAGCTAAGTCGCGTTTATATGGAATCCAGAAATTTTCTAATTTTCCAGGATGGTCCGAAAACTTAGATTTTATAGTTTTAATTAATTCATCTTGATAAATAGATTTATCAAGAATTTCATTACCTGGCATACTAATACCTTTGGGTAACTTTTTTCTATTATCTGAATCAAAGGACCACTGATCACCAACAGGTTTTCCATTGTCCATTAATATATTCAAATCCTTTCTCATCATCTGATAAAAAGAAGCCATTCTCAAAGATTTAGATTCTGCAAATTTTCTAAATTTTTCTTTAGAACATAGAAACATTGGAGATTCATATTCAACAAAATCCAACGTAGATTTAGATTTAAATTTATCAAATTCATTTTTGAAAGAATTGTCTTCAATTTGATAATAAGCAATGGACTCAATAGAATTATTTTTTATTTCATTAGATAACGTTTTTAGATATGGAGTTTTGAATTCTGAATCATCTATCGAGTGATAAATTACTTTAAATCCATTACTTACTAGATAGTCCCTATACTCGCGCATAGAAATTAAGAACATGAGAATTTTTAATTTATGATGTTTATGATCTGTACATAGACCAAAGTCTTCCTTAATAAAAATACTTTTACAATTAGTTTTTTTTATTTCTTCCAAAGGAAATAATTGGTTGCCAAGAATTATTAGTAAGTTATTATCTGTCATCCATTTCTTTAATTAAATCTAAATTACGATTATGAAAAATAAATTTCCATATAAAGGCGATATAGTAACTGTTACAGAAGATATGTGCGATATGAATGGCCACATGAATGTTTCTTACTATTCAAAGGTTTTTGATGAAGGGTCTTTTGAGCTCTATAAAGATTTAGGTTTTTCTTGGGATAACGAAACAATTCGATCTGAATTTTCGACATTCACTCTTGAAGAAAACATAAGATACGTGAAAGAAAATTTACTAGGAGAAAAGCTCATGCCTTGTTATCGAATAGTTAATATGAATAAAAAATTAATTCATCAAGCTGCAGTTCTGTTAAACGAAAATGAAGAAATAACTGCAATTTCAGAATTTTTGCTCATTCACATTGATATGCAGTTGAGAAAATCTACACCTTTTAAGGAAGAATCTTTTAAACGAATAAAAGCTCTAAAAGAGTCTCATGATCAGTTAGGCGAATTAGATTTTGGTCTTAGATTAAAGATCAAGAGCCTATAAAATTAGGATTTCTTCTTTCTAAAGAAGCTTTTGATCCTTCTTTAAAGTCTGAAGTCCCTCTAAGTCTATCTTGCTCAGATAGTTCCCATTTAACAATCTCTGCAATTTCATCGGCAATTCCTTCATTGACTGTAAAACGAATTGCTTGAACTCCTAAGGGACCGCATGAATTAATTTCATCGGCTAGTTCTTTAGCTTTAACCATAAGATTACCTCTAGAAACTAAATAATCAGCCAATCCAATATCAAAAGCTTCCTGTCCATTTAATCTGGCACTAGTTAAGAGCATCCATTTAGCTTTTTGAATACCAACGACTCTTGGAAGAGTAATAGTTGACCCAAATCCTTGATGAAAACCTAATTTAGAAAAATTAGCGCTAAATCTAGATTCTGCACAGGCTATTCTGAAATCTGCTGCTAAGGCAACGCCAAGACCTCCTCCAACAGCAGCGCCTTGAACAGCTGCAATAATAGGTTTTTTTGTTCTAAATAATCTGACTGCCTGATCATATAAATTTGAATAAGCTTCTGATTCGTTATTAAAACTTGATTTAGTAAAATCTGCTCCAGCACAAAAATGTTTTCCTTCAGAATATAATATTATCGATCTACATGTAATGTCCTTATCCATTTCTTCCAATACATCTGCAATTTGAGAAATCATATCGGAATCAAAGAAATTATTCGGTGGACGGTTCAATTTTATAAACGCCGTATGATCTTCTTTCGAAAAAGTTATGTCTTTAAAGTTATTCATTATTAGTTAATCCCTTTTAATAAAATAGAATAGTGACCATAATAGAACTTTCCAAAAACAACAACTCCTGAAAAAATAAAATGATAGAGAATATAAATAAAATTATTAAAAGTATAGATATTACGTTATTTATAATCTATGGTTTCATGGGTTTTGGAAGCGTTTATCTAGGTTCACTAATTAGAGATAACATTGACTTGCCATTTTGGCCTGAACTTCTAATCTGCGTAATTATTATTTCTCCTATGTATTTTTTAGTTAGATTGGCTAAAAAGAAATACTTGCCTAAATCATGAAAACTTTTTCTGAAATAATTCAAGCAGCTTCAAAAGAAGTTAAGGAAATAGACGTTTATCAATTAAAGGATTTTTTAGATTCAAATCATGATTTTTATTTGATAGATATCAGAGAAGATAGAGAATGGGTAAATGGAAAAATAAACTCTGCTATTCATCTCGGAAGAGGAATTTTAGAAAAAGAAATTGAGAGTAATTGTGGAAATAGAGATTCAGAAATCATTTTATATTGCGCAGGCGGAGTAAGATCAATTTTAGCCGCAAAAAGTCTTCAAGAAATGGGGTACAAAAAAGTATTTTCTTTAGCTGGCGGTATTGG
>CETY01004398.1_pt1 | contig 22412 bp, 20 predicted proteins | sample 361551 | NCBI WGS metagenome assembly CETY01 (sample SAMEA2623135, study PRJEB7988) | marine metagenome | biome: marine biome (ENVO:00000447); feature: deep chlorophyll maximum layer (ENVO:xxxxxxxx); material: "saline water (ENVO:00002010), including plankton (ENVO:xxxxxxxx)" | depth 45 m | reverse complement strand
ATTTCATAACTAAACCCTCTATAGGCCAAAAACCTTAAAATCTTTTCCTTTTCTTTAAAATCTACTTTGGTATTTCTGCTTTTCTTGTTGAATTGTGCGAGGCAGATAGAATCCCAATCAATTTCTAAGGAGTACATGTCATATTGATCGGGGTAAATTCCTTTTTTTCTTAAATATTGTGAAATATAGTTTGGGCCATAACCTGAATTTGATTTGGATCTAATAAATGCTTCCGCAAACCTTTCGTCATTGAGAAAATTTGATTCTAGAAGTTTTTCAATCACTTCATTCAAGTCATTATATGCTGGATCAAACTTTTTTAACTTTGTTTTAAGTTCGCCAACAGAATGCTCTCTTCTAGAGAGAATATCTAATGATTTATTCCAAAGTTCTGAAGTATCCAATCATTTAATTATAAGGAACAACTCTAGACTTGCCACCTGATCTAACTATTCTAACTTGATCGCCTGGTCTGAAGGAGTAATCTACATCCTCTGGCATTTCCTGGACAATAGAGACCTCTCTGCTATTGCTGTCTAATTTAACAATTATTTCTACACCTGGTTTTCTGGAAAGGTTTTCACTAACATTTTGCCCGACAACTGATCCAACTGCAGTACCGACTACAGCTCCAACTTCTTGAGTAGTTTCATCATTCTCTCCACCTATGTTGGATCCAACAATCGCTCCAAGGATTGAACCAAAAATATTTCCACTTGTTCTATCTCCCTCAATGGTTACATTTCTAATTGAAACTACTACGCCTGATTGGACATATTGGCTTTTTGCAGCTGCATCTCTTGAAACAACATCAGGGGAAAATCCACCTGTTGCACAACCTCCAAGAGTTAATAAGGATAAGAGAATTAGTGATTGTAATTTTTTATTCATACTTGTTTGACTCCATTAGTAATGGAAAAGTTCCATCATGTAATTTAAATATATCCTCGATACTACAATTCAATACTGTAGCAATTTTTAATGATAAAACAGTCGATGGTACATAGATTCCATTTTCAATCGCATTAATACTTTTTCTAGAAACTTGTACTGCCTCCGCCAAGCTGGCTTGTGTGATACCAGCTTCTTTTCTTTTATGCGTAAGAAGCACAACTAAATCTTTATGATCCTTACCCATCTACTGACTCTTTATAGTCACCATATGAAAAAACAACAATCAATGCTCCAAAAACAAACCAGAGAAAGGATGATAAATTCAAAATAAATTCATTTGCAGCTTGTAAGCTCCAATTTGAAAAATCTTGAATGGCAAACAAGCCAAATATGCCTAGTCCAAAAATTGAAAATCCTGCTGCTCCAAGTTTGTAATATCTGTCTGCAATATATTCATCATAAAGTGCCTTGGTCTTTTCCTTTTTTCCAAAGTGATAGTCAATTGAAAGTACTGCCCAGGTTGTTAAAACAAATATTCCAGGTATGAACATAAGCTCTGATGGTAGCTCAAGAATACTCCAGTCAAATAAAAGATGTGCCGCAAAAAAAATCTGAACTATTCCACATATAAATAGTAAGACTGCTCGTGAAAAGAATGTCATCATGTCTCCTTAATTAATAACAATGTAACCTATACTACTCATTATATAGATAAAAAACAAGTAATTGTGAAGTAAACGTTACTTTTATGAAAAAAGTTCTTGAATTTTCTTAATTAAGTTCTAAATTATCAAATAATGGTGCTCAGGTGAGGCCATCATAAATTTAACTAGTCGCTTTAAGGAGGACTAATATGTTAATTAATTTTACTGATCCAATGTTTTCAAACCGTGTTTTAGGTTTTGAAAATCTCGTAGATAGGCTCGAAAGAATTTCTAATGAGTCTCAAACTGGTTACCCACCATATAATATTTATAAGGATGGGCTAAATTTCCAAATAGAGGTAGCTCTAGCTGGAATTGAAAAGAAAGATCTTGATATTGAGTTATGTGATGGCGCGCTAACCATAAAACATGATGGGCCAAAAGACGGAACTGAAAGTTCTGAAACTTTACATAAAGGTATCGCAAAAAGAGCTTTTAAATTGAAATTTACTCTTGCAGAGGATCTTGAAGTATTAGGAGCATCTTTGAAAAATGGTCTTTTGACTATAAATATGGAAAGAGTGGTTCCTGATCACAAGAAACCTCGAGTTATAGAGGTTAAATAATACTGGGCGGCAATGCCGCCCTATTTTTAGATGAGATATTTAAGCTTAATTTTAATAATTTATTCTTTTGTTGCTGACGCTGAATCAGCAAAAACAGAACACGCAAAAATTACCATAATTGGTGATAGCAATATTATAAAAGAAGCTGGTTCTCTAAAGCTTGGCTATAAATTTACACTTACTTCAGGATGGCATACATATTGGATTAACCCTGGAGATTCTGGCGGCCCCCCTATATTCGAATTTACAACTCCGAGCGGATGGGATATCAGTACAAATGATTGGCCTGGACCACAAAAGATTGAATACCCTCCTCTAATGACTTTTGGGTATGTTGATCAAGTTGTATTCCCATTTGAATTAAAACTAGAAAATTTAGACGACCAAGAAGTTGAAATAACCACTAAGTTTCTAGTTTGCGACGATATTTGTGTTCCTGAACAAGCTACCCTGCTTTTAAAGCTCAAAAATCAGATATTGAATATCGAAGAAGATAGTTTGCTATTGAAAAAATGGCAAAACCTTGTGCCTATAAGAGCACCGCCAGATCTGGTTATAAAGCCTACAATAAACTCGTTTACTATAGAATCTGAATTACTTTCGAGTGAATCACAATTCTTTCCTTTTAACGACACTACTATGGATTTTTCAAGCAAGCAGGATGCCATGAAGGGAAGTTTAAGCTTCCAAGTATTTGATGAATTTTCCGGTAACTTAAAAGGAGTTGTCAAAACAGATAATTCATTTATTGAGATAGAAAATGAGCCTGTGTCTCCAAATAAGCAGACCAATATCACTATTTTTACCGCTATATTTTTTGCTTTTATAGGTGGTTTAATTCTTAATTTAATGCCGTGTGTTTTGCCAGTTATAGCCTTAAAAGGCCTATCTCTTGTCAAAAGTTCTGCTAAATCAAATTCTGCAGTCAGCTTAAATGCGGGCGCATATGTTGCTGGCGTTGTAGCAACATTCATGACAATTGCTTTGACTTTAGTGTCACTGAAGAATGCGGGTGAATTGATAGGCTGGGGATATCAATTACAAAGTCCATTTGTCGTTGCTATTTTGGCAACACTTATTTTTGTTATAGGAATTACTTTAATTACAGATTTAAATATAGGTGCTAGCCTGGGCAGATTAGAGAAATATGCAGATGGCTCTGGTCCGTTAAACTCATTTTTAACAGGTGCCCTATCAGTAGTAGTTGCATCTCCATGCACTGCACCATTTATGGGGGCTGCCTTAGGTTTTGCATTGGTACAACCAGATATATATTCATATTTAATATTTCTATCTTTAGCATTAGGATTTGCTTTGCCTTATTTCTTAATAGCTGTATTTCCTTCGCTGGTTAACTTCTTACCAAAACCTGGGCAATGGATGGAAACTCTCAAACAATTTTTTGGTTTCATGATGTTTGGAGCTGCGATATGGCTTCTTTGGGTTCTGGCTAACCAAGTAGATCCTAATTCTCTATTATTTGTACTAGTTGGATGGTTTTCAGCGGCCTTTGGTGCTTGGTTAATCACTATCAAACTTAGATATGCAACCTTGATTGCAAGCATAATTTTATCTGTATGGGGAGTTCAGCTGTATAAGTGGGAATTTGAACCAATAGGTGTTACTAAAGACTCAAACTCTCTAAGCTGGTCCATCGAAAAAGAGAAAGAATTACAACAAGAAGGTAAAGCGTATTTTATTAATTTTACTGCTGCTTGGTGTATCACATGTAAGGTCAATGAAGGGGTAGCCTTCACAGATGCAACATTTGCAAAATTTGATGAAAAAAATATTACTTATCTTAAAGCTGATTGGACAAATAGAAGTCCTGAAATTGCTATGCAAATTGAAAAATACAACAGGTCTGGTATTCCACTATATATTTATTGGAATAATAAACTTGACGAACCAATGGTTCTTAATGAAATATTAACTGAAAACTATTTAATGGAGGTTGTTAATGAATATTAGAATTTTGAGTATGCTTGTTATAGGTTTTTTAGCCTTTTCATCAGTAAAAAATGGTGAAACTGCGCCATCGTTCAGTCTAATGAATCAGGATAAACAAACTGTTTCCCTTGATGAATTTAGAGGTAAAAAGGTTGTTCTTGAATGGACTAACCATGATTGTCCTTTTGTAAAAAGGCACTATGAAACTAGAAATATGCAAACCCTACAAAAAGATATGACTGATAATGAAGTTGTATGGCTTTCGGTAGTATCTTCTGCAGAAGGCAAGCAAGGCTACATTTCTAGCACCCAAGCAAAACAATTAACAGCTGACCGAGATGCAAATCCTACACATGTGCTGCTAGATAAAAAAGGTGAGGTAGGGAGATTGTTTAGTGCAAAAACTACTCCTCATATGTTTGTAATCGATGAGATGGGCAAGGTACAGTACCAAGGCGCTATTGATAACTTAGGCAATACTGGTGCTTTATTTTCAACAGATTTAAGCAGAGCAAAAAACTATGTTAGAAATGCAGTAAGCCAATTAATGTCAGGGGAAGAAGTCAAAGATAAAAAGACCAGACCCTATGGCTGCTCTGTAAAGTATTAAAAAATATAATCCGCCCAAGCCTGATCAGGAAAATCTTTTTTATTAAGTTTGTGCCCATTAAGTAAATGGGCAAAACTTGGTTTTATTGGTCTATTTATTGGTTGCATAGGTTTAGCTCCTTTACTGGTGTTGCAGGATCTGCATGAAGTAACAATATTCTCCCAATTTGTTTGACCACCTTTAGATCTTGGAATCACATGATCAAGCGTTAACTGCTTATTATCAAATATGTCATTACAATATTGGCACCTATACATATCTCTTAGAAAAATATTAGATCTAGAGAACTTCACGTAATTTTGAAATTTGTGAAACCTTCTTAGCATTATTATGCTAGGCACTTCAATTTCCATTGATGGGGATCGTACTGACCACTTTTCATGGCTTTTTATAACAATAATATTCTTTGTTATTAGCAGTCGGATTGCTGTTTTCCAGTCAATAGTGGACAGAGGAAAGTAACTAACTGGCTTTCCATTTCCATTTAATAAAAGGCAATCATTCGACATTATTTTTCTCTTTAATTTCATCTTAAATTAAATTTTGTATCTATCAACACAGGTTGTATTATTAGAGAAAGGTTTTTTTGGAGGGGGTTATGTCAGAACCGTTTATTCTTTTTGGAGAGCAACATACTCAAGCACTTACATATTCATTTTTTATTATTTTAATTCTTTGTGTGCTGGGAAATTTTTTAAATAGTAAAACGCAAGAAATTGCTGGAAAGCTCATAGGAGTATCACTTTTATTATTTGAGGCTACTAAACCATTTATCTATATATATGGTTTTGATAAGCCTTGGGAAACATACTTACCTCTGCATATGTGTAACTTTAGTGCTGTATTAATAGGTATTTTCTTATTACAAGAAAAGAAAAATCAAATGTTTTTTGAATTACCTTTCTATTGGGGTGTAGGGGGAGCAGCTATGGCTCTTGTTACCCCAGACTTAGACTTTGCTTGGCCTGATATAGAGTTCTTCATGTTTTTCTATGGGCATGTACAAATTTTGTTAGGAATATTCTTTGCGCTTACAGTATTAAAATATAGACCTTACTTACAAAATTTCTGGAAAATGGCTGTCATAACTATATTGCTGCTTATTCCAGTCTTAGTCATCAATCTAATTATTGGTGGTGAAGCTAATTATTGGTATCTAATGGATACTCCTGATGGCGAATCTCTAATGGATTTAATGCCAGCTCCACCATTTCATATGCTTGGTGTAGCTCCATTGGCGCTTGTGGTTTTCTTTATAACTTATATACCATTCCTAGTATGGGATAAGACTAAAAAGGTATGACAGAGTTTGACTATGTAATTGTAGGTGGAGGATCTGCAGGCTGTGTGCTTGCAAATAGATTAACCGAAGACCCACAAGTAACAGTTTGTTTGTTGGAGACTGGCCCTCCTGATAAAAATCCTCTCATTCACGTGCCGGCAATGTTTGCGTTTCTACAAGAAACAGAATATGCGTATCAATACGAAACATCGCCTCAAAAGGAATTTAATGAAGTTACAGTAACAGAAGGTGCATCAAATGCTGTTGATTCATTAGGGGGCTCTCACCCGATACCTCAAAGTTATCAGGAAAACAGAAAAGGATTTCAACCTAGAGGAAGAACTCTAGGAGGATCTAGCTCAGTAAATGGTATGGTTTACATCAGAGGCCACAAATGGGATTACGATCATTGGGCATCTCTTGGAAATGAGGGTTGGTCATATGAAGAGGTACTCCCTTACTTCATTAAATCAGAACATAACGAATCATTAAGCGGAGATTATCATGGAAAAGATGGTCCTTTAAATGTTGCAGAATTAAGACATGATAATCCCTTCAGCAGATATTTTGTTGAAGCTGGCAGCCAACATTATCCAATTAATGATGATTTTAATGGTGCTGAACAAGAAGGTGTAGGGCTTTATCAAGTTACTCAGAAAAACGGAAAACGATGTAGTGCAGCAGTAGGATATTTAAATCCAGTAAAACACAGGAGCAACCTCACAATACTTACGGATACAATCGTTGATAAAGTGATCTTAGATAACTTAAGAGCAGTTTCAGTTAAGTGCAAAACAAAAAATAAAGACAATAAAATACATGCAAAAAAAGAAATACTACTATGTGGTGGTGCATATGGCTCGCCAACCATACTAATGAGATCAGGTATTGGCAATGAAAATTTCTTGAGATCAAAAGATATTGAATGTCTGGTAAATTTAAAAGGGGTTGGTGAAAACCTGCAAGACCATATTGACTATATTAGCTCTCACAGAGTTGATAGCTGGGATTTGTTCGGTAGCCCATTTAAAACCCTTAAATTCACACTCAGAGCGCCGTTTGAGTTAGTTAAATATATCCTAGCTAGCAAGGGAATGTGGACTTCAAATCTTGCTGAAGGTGGTGCATTTATTAAGAGCGATGAATCTCTTGAAGTCCCCGATCTTCAACTTCACTTTACAGTTGCTATGGTTGAGGATCATGGCAGAGAGAGTATATGGGGCAATGGTTTTAGCTGTCATGTTTGTCTTCTTAGGCCAAAATCAGTAGGTACTGTACATATAGCTTCCAAAGACCCTAATGAAGACCCTATTATTGATCCAAATTTTTTGTCTCACGATGATGATATGCAAACTTTGGTAAAAGGATATAAAAAGATGATGAAAATAATGAATACAGAACCTCTTAAACAATTCAATAACATAAGAAACCCTATAAATATCAATGATGATAAAGCAATTGAATCTGCTATAAGAACAAGGTCAGATACTATTTACCATCCTGTTGGAACATGTAAAATGGGTAATGATGATATGGCTGTTGTGGACAGCAATCTCAAAGTTAAAGGTGTTTCAGGCCTTCGTGTTGTAGATGCTTCAATCATGCCAACATTGATAGGCGGTAATACAAATGCACCTGCTATGATGATTGCTGAAAAGGCAGCTGATTTAATTAAAGATGATGCAAATTGAACCTTTTAACCTATTAGCACCTTCACATATTTTATTTGCAGCTTTTTGCATAGCATTAGTTGTTTATCTTCCAAGAATATTTATTGGCAAAAGCGAAAGAACTATCAGGAATGTGAAGTATTTTCTTGCATTCTTAATGCTTTCCCATGAAATTATTGATCCTTTTTTTAAAGTAACTTTCTTTGATGAATTGGTGAAGGATTCGCTTCCTTTGCATATGTGTGCTTTTTCAACCTGGTGTATATCTATCTATCTTTTAGGTGGGCATAGAATGTTTTTCTTGTTTGCTTATTTCTGGGGCATTGCAGGTGCGGGCATGTCAGTCTTAACTCCAGATACGCCAACAGGTTTTCCAACATTTGATTATTTGAATCATATGTATGGCCATACCCTTATTTTGTTGGGTGTTTCAGTTGTTTTGATTCTTACTAATGAAAGACCATATCTCAAAGATTATTTTAATGTGATGTTATTCTCTAGTTTTGTTTTCTTGCCGATTATGTATGCAATTAACTTTGTCCTAGATACAAATTATTGGTACATCTTAGAAAAGCCTGCTGGTGACAATATTATGAACTTCATGCCTGATGCCCCGATGCATATTGTCGCTTTAATTCCAGTTGCATGGATCATAACTTATCTTATTTATCTGCCCTATCAATTAAAAGATAGGAATGCCTAAGCAATATAATTTTTTTGAATTTGATGAAGTAACGTCTACTAATGATGTCTGTTTATCCGAGTTTCAGAAATCTACAAAACCAACAGTTGTAGTAGCTAATTCTCAAACAAAAGGACGAGGACGAAATGCAAAAAATTGGGATAGCCCAAAAGGAAATATTTCATATTCTCTTTGCTTTAAGTCCCCTTCTATTGATCCAGGCATTACTGTGAAAATAGGGCTAATTACATCAATTGCAGTATTTGATATTTTCAACAAGGATGTTCTTTTAAAATGGCCTAATGACCTGATTTTTAACAATAAAAAGGTTGGTGGAATCTTAGTAGAATCTCAAAACCAAAATAATGAAATAATTATTACTATTGGAATAGGCATAAACCTCAATATTGATAAAGAACACCATGAATGGAATGATATTGGTTTAATCGATATTACCAAAAAAACAAAGGATTCTTTTATAGAAATGCTGACCTTGAAACTTTTAAAATTAAAGAATTTAAATAGGAAAAATTGGTCTAAAGAATGGGATGAAAAATGTATGCATATTGGTAAAAGAGTTACTTTAGGAGATAAACAGGAATCTTTTTTATTTGAGGGGATTACAGACTCTGGCCAAGCTAAGCTCAAAAAAAAGAGTGGTGATATTGAACTATTTAATGAAAGTTCGCTTAAGGTAGATGGCCTTTATTAAGCAAATCATAAAAGTGTTAATATTTTATAATTATGAAAATATATGCAACTGAAAACTCTAGATCAGTAAGGCCTTTATGGACAGCAGAGGAAATGGGCTTGGACTATGAGTTAGAAATGCTTCCATTTCCACCAAGAGTTCTCCAAAAAGAGTATCTAAATGTAAACATGCTTGGAACAGTGCCATATCTAGAGGACGGTGATATTAAAATGACCGAATCAGTAGCAATGTGTCAATACATGGTGGAGAAATATGGTCCTAGTAATCTCAGAGTTAGCCCTGATGAAAAAGATTATCCGAATTACTTGAACTGGTTATTTCACTCTGATGCTACCCTCACTTTTCCCCAGACAGTTGTACTGAGATATAAACTCATGGAGCCTGGTGTAGCTGATGGTGCAATTGAGGGATATAGCAGATGGTTTGTATCTCGTCTGAAATTATTAGAAACATCTTTAGAGGGGAAAGAGTATCTTTGTTCAGACCGATTCACAATTGCTGATATTTGTGTAAGTTATGCAATTCACCTCGCTGGATCGTTAGGTATACATCAAGCATTAAAACCAAATATTAAAAGATGGACTGAAAACCTATTTAGCAGAAAAGCTTTTCAAAAAGTTACCACCTCTCCTAACAAATCATAATTTTTTTTATGATATTATGCGAAGTTAGTATTTCAATATAAGCCCTTTTCTTTGATTATTTTTATATAATTTAGATTATGTATAAAAATATAGCTCCAGTTCTGAAGACGAAGATTGATTTTGATGCAGAAAGCTTTCTCGATAATAAAAGCATGATGCTCGATAAGATTAAGAAACTAAATAGTTTATTAGAGCAAGCAAAAATGGGAGGTGGGCAACATCACCTTGACAGGCTTTCAGCCAAGGGAAAACTACCTGTTCGAGAAAGAATAAAAAATGTCTTGGATCCCGATACCCCTTTTTTGGAAATATCTCCCTATGCAGCATATGGCACAAGTTATACAGTTGGTGGCGGATGTGTTGCAGGTATTGGCTTAGTAGCTGGTAAAGAATGCGTAATTTTTGCAAATGATCCATCTGTTCTGGGTGGGGCAATGACAGTTTATGTTTGGGAAAAATGGATGCGTTGTATTCAAATAGCCCGTGAAAATAAAATACCCTTTATAAACTTCGTTGAATCAGCAGGTGCAGACTTAAGAGGTGGCTCAGGAGATAATGGTGAAAACCTTGCCAGAAAACTCGAAAACCCTCACTTTGCAGCATCTGGTAGGTCATTTTATGAAATGACTGAACTATCAAAACTAAAAATACCTGTTGTCTCGATTGTATTTGGTTCTTCAACAGCAGGTGGTGCCTATCAACCAGGGATGTCTGATTACACAATTTTTGTTAAGAATCAGTCTAAAGCATTTCTTGCTGGCCCTCCTCTAGTACAAATGGCAACAGGCGAGATTTCAGATGATGAATCTCTAGGTGGGGCTGAAATGCACTCAAAGGTGTCAGGATTCTCTGACTATTTAGCAGAAGATGAGCTTGATGCATTACGTATCTGTAGGAATGTAATTGGCCATTTAAACTTAGTTAAAAAATCTAACTTTGATATTACAAATTATGCTGCTCCCAAATATGACTCAGCCGACTTGTTAGGTTTATTTAGTGAAGATCTAAAAACCCATGTTGATATCAGAGAAGTAATAATGAGGTTTGTCGATGAGTCTCGCTTTGAGGAATTTAAACCACTTTATGGATCAACAATGGTTTGTGGTTGGGCTAATGTATTTGGTTATCCTGTCGGAATATTAGGAAATAATGGTCCTATCTATCCAGAGACAGCTGAAAAATCTGCTTCCTTTATACAGCTTTGTAACCAAACTAATACTCCTCTAGTATTTTTGCATAATGTCACAGGATTTTTAGTTGGAAAGGACTATGAAAGGCAAGCTATTATCAAAAAGGGCTCACAATTAATTAATGCTGTATCAAACTCTACTGTTCCTCATATCTCTTTTATTGTAGGCGCCTCTTATGGTGCTGGCACTTATGCCATGTCAGGTAAAGCTTTTAATAATAGATTCATTTTTACTTGGCCATCAGCCAAGATCGCAGTAATGGGGCCAAAACAGTTTGCAGGGGTAATGTCTATTGTTAGAAAAGCGAAGGCTAAAAGAAAAGGTGAAAAGTTTGATGAAAAAGGTAACAAACAATTAGTTGAGTTTATTGAAGCAATTGCAGAGCAAGAATCTCTTGCACTATCAGCAAGCAGCATGCTCACCGACGATGGAATAATTGACCCAAGAGATACAAGGAATGTACTAGGTTTTTGTTTATCAATTACTGATAACAATGCAGTAAAAGGTGCTGAAAGTTATGGAGTGTTTAGGTTATGAGAATTAATAAGCTACTCATAGCCAATAGAGGTGAAATTGCTTTGAGAATAATTAATACTGCAAAAAGCATGGGAATTTATTGTGTAACCATGCATTCTGCATCTGATAAAAAATCACAATTTGTAAGATCTTCTGATGAATCTTTTTTTCTACCAAATGGTTATATGGATCAAGATAGAATTCTGCAAAAAGCAAAGGAATTAAATGTAGATGCCATCCATCCAGGCTATGGATTTTTATCAGAGAATGCAGATTTTTGTGAAAAAGTAAAAAAACATAAAATTATATGGATTGGTCCTGAAGCAGAAACTATTAGGCTTATGGGTGACAAGATAAATTCAAAGGGCCTTTGTGAAAAAGAAAATATTCCAACATTAACGAAAAGCTCAAATATAAAGTTTGCTGAGAAAATTGGATTTCCAATTCTTATTAAAGCATCTGCCGGTGGCGGTGGAAAAGGTATGAGGATAGTGAATTCTAATAGTGAACTCAAAGAGGCGGTTGCGGCTGCAAAAAGAGAAGCAAAATCTAGTTTTGGTGATGATAGAGTTTTTCTTGAAAAGTACATTAAAAAATCTAGACATATTGAAGTACAAATTCTTGGAGATAATCATGGAAACGTGATACATCTTGGTGAGAGAGAATGCTCTATTCAGAGAAGACATCAAAAAATAATAGAAGAGTCTCCTTCTAGTAAGTTAACAGAAAAACTCAGATCAGAAATTACTGGAACTGCGATTAATTTAGCTAAAAAACTTAATTACATATCTGCCGGTACAGTAGAATTTCTATTTGATGAGGATACTAATGAGTTTTGGTTTTTAGAAGTAAATACTCGATTGCAAGTTGAACATCCAGTTACAGAAGAAGTTAATGGAGTAGATCTTGTCAAAGAGCAAATTAATGTTGCAGAGGGCAAAAAATTAAGCTTCAAACAAAATGAAATAATTTCACAAGGACATGCAATTGAAGCAAGGCTTTATGCAGAGAATCCTCAAAATCAATTTCTTCCAGAGATTGGGGTGATCCAAGCAATAAAATTTCCTCACAACAATGATATTAGGTGGGATAGTGGCATTGTCTCAGGAGATCAAATAACCCCTGAGTATGACCCAATGCTTGCAAAAATTATTGCTTGGGGAGAAACGCGAGAACAGGCTGCAAAGCTTCTTGCAAGAGAACTAAAGTCTACACATATATCAGGGGTAATAACCAATAAAGAATTTTTAGTTAACTGCCTTGAAAACAAATCATTCCTTGCTGGAAAAACAACATCTGATTTCATTGATAGAGAGTCAAGAAAACTTTTTGCTTTAGCTGATAAAGGCCTTATAGATAAATCCATGAAGGCAGCAATTATTTGGCTTCAAGAAAAGGGGAAATCTGATAATTCTAGACTAAATTTTCTGCCAAGAAATTGGACCAATGGCATTATGCCAAATGAACAAATGACATTTATTTATGAAAAAGAGGAATATATTTTTCAATACACTAATAATCTAGATGTTTTTGAAATTCATAGAAAATTTTTTGAGAGGATTTCTCAATCACACGGAAAAATTTTGGAATGCGACGACGATAAAATTTATTTTGAGCTTGATGAGAGCATTTTAAATGCTCAAATTACTGAATCTGCAGGAGCTATTACTGTAAACCTAGGAAATGGAGATATCAGCTTTAAAATTAAACCAAGATTTGTAGATCCAAATGAAATTATTATTGAAGGCGGTTTGTCAGCACCAATGCCTGGAAAGATCTTAAATATAAAAGCTAAGAAAAATAAAAAAGTTAAAAAAGGTGATACGCTCCTAACATTAGAAGCTATGAAGATGGAACACTCAATCAAAGCATATGCTGATGGAATTGTTACAGATATATTTGTAAAAGTAGGTGAGCAGGTTGAAAATGGGAGCCTACTTATGAAAATAAATTAGATATGAAAAATTTTATAAGAATAGCAAATTGTAGTGGTTTTTATGGTGATAAGTTATCAGCTGCTAAGGAAATGGTTGAAGGTGGCCCAATAGATGTTTTAACAGGGGACTATCTTGCTGAATTGACAATGGCGATTCTTTTAAACCAAAAACTACAAAGAGGTGAGCAAGCTGGATATGTAGGAACTTTTTTAAAACAGTTGAATGATATAGCTCAGTTATGTGCAGATAAAAAAATAAAAATCGTAACGAATGCTGGTGGCCTTAATCCAAAAAGTATGGCGCAAGAGGTGAAAAAAATTCTTGATGCCCAGGGGGTGAATTTAAAAATTGCCTACATTGATGGAGATGATTTGATGCCTAGAATTGAAGAGATGAAACAATGTGATGAGAAACTAACAAATATTGATACAGATCAGAATTTTTTTGAGCAAGATATGGCTCCCCTATCAGCTAATGTCTATTTGGGTTGTTGGGGCATTAAGAAGGCTCTTGATCTTGGTGCTGATATTGTTATTTGTCCAAGAGTTACAGATGCTGCAGTTGTAATGGGTCCAGCAGCCTGGAAATTTAACTGGAATAGAGATGATTTTAATAAATTAGCTGGCGCACTTGCCGCTGGCCATATAATTGAATGTGGAGCACAAGCTACTGGTGGTAATTACTCATTCTTTAAAGAAGTGCCATCTTTTAAAAATATTGGTTATCCAATTGCAGAAATCAATGATGATGGGAGTTTCTTTATAACAAAACATCAGAATACTGGTGGACTTGTCTCAAAAGGTACTGTTACTGCTCAGTTGCTTTATGAAACCTCTACCCCCTCATACCTAAACCCAGATGTTGTTGCACACTTTGATACCTTATGTATTGAAGATGTAGAAGAAAATAGAGTGCTTGTAAAAGGCACCAAAGGAAGTCCTCCTCCTAAAAACCATAAAGTTTGCATGAACCTTGCTGGTGGATATAAAAATAGCATGGAACTTATAGTTACTGGCTTAGATATTGCTGAAAAAGCAGAAATATTTACAGATGTGTTGTTTGATTCCCTTGGTGGAAGAAATCAATTTGATGATGTGAGCATCCAGCTTCTCCGGACTGATAAAACCGACCCCAAGACCAATGAAGAAGCTATGGCTACCCTAAAAATATGTGTTAAATCTAAAGATCCAGACAAAGTTGGTAGGGTTTTCAGTGCAAAAGTTGTTGAATTAGGTTTAGCAAATTATCCAGGCTGGACTATTCAAAGTGACATTAAAAAAAGTAGTCCTTTTATTTCATACTGGCCAGCATTAGTGGATAGCAAGCACGTTAATGAAATAGTTCATTTTGAAGAACAAGCTTATAAAATTGAGATAGAACATTATCAAGATGTGGAAATAGAACGTCCTGAATTCACTATTCCAAAGCAAGAATATCCTGCCACTGTGAAAATTGAATTTGGGCGTATTTTTGGAACAAGATCCGGAGATAAGGGTGGGTGTGCGAACCTTGGAACCTGGGCAAAAGATATAGATAGTTATAAATTTTTATACCATTTTTTAACTGTTGGCAAACTCAAAGAACTACTACCAGATCTGCAGGAATTTACGATTGAAAGGTATGAATTACCAAATATAAATGCTCTTAATTTCTATGTTAGAGGTTTGCTTGAGAATGGAGTATCATCAAATGATAGAAAGGATGGTCAGGCTAAATCATTGGGTGAGTATCTGGGTGCTAAGTTCATTGATTATCCATCAAACTTATTGAAATAAATATGACTATTAATGCAACAGGGTTTAAAACTCTTCTAGTAAAACATCAAAAAAACATTTTGCATATAAGTCTAAATAGGCCTGAAAAGAAAAATGCAATTAGTCCAGCTATGACCAATGAGCTTTTATTTGTATTGGACTTCGCTGACAAAAATGATTCAGTTAGGGTTTTAGATATTTCAGCACAAGGAGATGTGTTTTGTGCTGGAGGTGACCTTAGAAATATGTCTGGTGAAGAGAACAATGAGATACCCAATATGGATGGGAACCTTGCAGATGTCATAAAAAAACTACGCAACCTCAATAAGCCAGTTGTATGCAGAATTGAAGGGAATGTTTATGCAGGCGCGCTTTTACTAGTTTGCAATTCTACCCATGCATATGCGTTAGATAATGTAACTTTTACAGCACCTGAAATAAAAAGGGGCATTTGGCCATTTATGGTTATGGCTGGTTTATTCAGAGTTATGCCAAAAAGAGCGGGTTTAGACTTCATAATGAGAGGAAATGCAATAGATACCAACCAAGCCCTAACTCATGGCTTAATTAATCAGCATTTTGGTAAAAATGATTTCCAAATAGAGGTCGACAAAATTACTAATGAACTTGCATCTATGCCACCGAATGCCATGAAAAAAGGTCTATTGGCTTTTAATAAACAAGAGTTTAACGATTTTGATAATGCTATGAATTTTTTAGAGTCAGAAATTAACGATAGCCTTAAAAGTGATGAGGCAAAAGAAGGAATTACAGCATTCTTAGAAAAAAGAGAACCAAACTGGAAATAAGATTAAACTATAATATTAATTAATGAGGGGGCACTTCTTAAAAATTTAAATAAGGAGCTTATTTATGAATTCAAAAATCTGCGAAATATTAGGAATAGAATTTCCATTAGTTGCATTTAGTCACTGCAAAGATGTTGTTGCTCAAGTCTCAAAGGCTGGAGGTATGGGTGTATTAGGTGCGGTAGGAATGACTCCAGAAATACTGGAACAAGAACTCAAATGGATAGATGAACATGTAGATGGAAAACCATACGGACTAGACCTTTTGGTGCCAAATAAATTTGTTGGCAAAGAAGGTAGTGTTGACCCAAACCACTTAGCATCAATGATTCCTCAGGAGTATCGAGATTTTAGAGCAGACGTTTTAAAAAATTATGATATAGATGGTGAAGACTTACGAAAACAATCTACAGAATATTCCAACTGGGGCGCAAATATGAAAGAAGATGGAGCTACTAAGATGCTGGAAATAGGTTTTAATCATGGCGTTAAGCTCTGTGCAAATGCTTTGGGGGTTCCGCCAAAATGGATGCTTGATCTCTGTAAAGAAAATGATGTTCCTGTAGCTGCTCTTGTTGGAGCAAAAGAGCATGCAGTTAAACAAGTTGAGGCTGGAGTAGATATCTTGGTTGTTTCAGGTACAGAGGGTGGCGGTCACTGTGGAAGTGTATCAACAATGGTTCTGGTACCAGAAGTTCATAGAGCTATAAAAGGAATGAGAGATGTTCCTATTCTTGCAGCAGGAGGAATTTGTACAGGAGAACAGATGGCTGGCGCTATGGCTATGGGTGCCTCAGGTGCATGGTGTGCCTCAGTATTCTTAACTACATCTGAAGCTGAAACATCAGAAGTTGTCAAAGATAAGATGCTTGCGGCATCATCAAACCAAACAGTTAGATCAAGAAGCAGAACAGGCAAACATTCAAGACAGCTACAATCAGATTGGACAGATGCTTGGTTAGAGAAAGGAGCGCCAGACCCATTACCAATGCCACTACAAACAATGGTAAGTGAACCAGCACTAGATAAAATTGATAAAGCTGCTGAAGTCGGCCATGAAGGCGCGAAAAAACTTGCTACATATTGGGTTGGTCAAGGGATAGGTTTAGTAGACGAAAAGATTACTGCAGGCCAAACAGTTCAGAAGTTTAAAGAAGAATATATCGAAGCCTTTGAAAGACTTAACAGCTTCATGGAGTAACTTATTCTTAATCTTAGAAATACTTCATTTCTGGTTTTTGCGACAATCTTAAATGTTATAAACTTTGTTGATAGACAATTCATCTCTAGTTTTGCACCTTTTTTAAAACAAGATCTTGGTTTAACAAACACTGAAATTGGGTTATTGACAGGACTTGTATTTATATTTTTTTACACCATCGCTGGCTTATTTGTTGGAACTCTTGCTGATAGATTTAACAGAACAAAAATTATTGGTATTGGCGTCATATTATGGAGCGCTTTTACAGCGATTTCAGGTTTTGCTAAAAACTTTTTGACCCTGGCAGCTCCAAGACTTTTTATAGGAATCGGTGAATCAGCCATTACTCCTACCACCATGTCTATACTCTCTGATAGGTTTGATCGGGACAAACTTGGTTTTGCTGCTGGCTTTTATTATTTGGGGGTTCCTGTAGGCGTAGGAATTAGTCTAATTATCGCAGGTTATATTGAACCACTTATTGGATGGCGTGGCTGCTTCTATTTGCTCGGTGGTATAGGTTTGATTCTCGGCTTATTAATGCTTCTTGTTAAAGACACGCCTCGAAAAAATATCCCAGCAAAATCAAATCCAGAATCTTTTTTAAGCATCATCAAATTACTCTTTAAAGTTCTGCTAATGTCAAAGTCCCTGATGCTTACGATCGCAGCTGGCACTCTATATCATGTAATTTTAGGTGCTGCTCAGTTTGAAGTCGTATGGGCTGTTGAGGATAAAGGTTTTAATGGAAATACTTTTGCTCAGATTAACGGATGGATCTTTGTAGTTTTTGGTGTTCTTGGTAGTCTTTTTGGCGGTGTTGCCAGTGACTGGGCTTTAAAAAAATATAATTTACCACGAACATGGTTCCTTTTGATATTGACTCTTATACTCATGCCATTTGCTTTTACACGTTACTTGGAAACAGACAGTATTTTATTCTGGGTTGGGGTCTGTACTTCAGCTTTTAGTCTTGGAGCTTTTTATGGTCCAGTATTTGCAGTCATACAAGAACTCGTACCACCATCAATTAGAGGGACGGTAGTGGCTTTTAATTTACTCTGTCTAAACATGTTGGGCATAGTCCCAGGATCATTGTTGATGGGAGTGTTATCAGACCATCTTATTTCTCAAGGATATGAGAACCCTTACACCAATCTTTTGGTTGGATTTAGTGTGTTGTTCCTTATACTAGGTCCCCCACTCTACTATTTAGCAGGTAAATTTTACCAATCTGATAAAAAGAAACTTGAAACTATCTTTAATTAAAGCTCATCGAAAAGGAAATTCTTCAACACTGGTAGGTGAGCTTTTATGTCTTCTTTTTTACCAAAAGTATGGCCTAATTTTGACATCGTGAATGCTTGATAAGGCACATTATTTTCTTCTAGTGCTTCTTTCATAAGATCTAGGTGCACAATTGGTGATATTGGGTCTTGCAGACCATGCCACATTAAAATTCTAGAATTCATCTTGTCAGCATTGAAAACTGGAGAGAAATCAACCAGTTGGTCCTCATCATCACCCCAAAACTTTTCGGCAGTTTCTTCATAACTATCTTGACGAGTATAAATGCTATCATCGCTACCATCTCTCAAGATTTTCATATCGTAAACGCCCATACCTCCTGCAACACATTCATACAAATCGCTATGCTTATAGGCCATCCCAAGCGCTGCATAACCACCATAACTTGCTCCAAAAGCACAAGTTTTACTTCTTCCGATACCTAATTCTTTTTGCACTGCAATTGTTGCATCAGCTATATCATTCAATAAAGTTCCACCCCATTCCTTGTAAGCGTCTTCCATGAAGTCTTTTCCATAACCACCCGAACCACGATAGTTAACTTTTAATATAGCTGCACCTTTGCTTGCAAGGTATTGTTCTGAAAAATCATATTGGTCAAAATCTCTTATACCGTAAGGACCGCCATGAATATAAACAATTAGCCTTTTAACTTCTCCTTTAGGCATAGTAAGAAAGCCATAAATAGTTTCGCCATCTCTAGTTTTAAATTTCTTGGAAACCATTTTATGAAGCTTTTCTTTTGGCACATTAGATGTTCTACCAATTGGTATAAGGCTTCCTTTGGTTAGATCTAGCATGAAAAATTCTGACACAACTGATGAATCAGAAACAGAGAAGATTGCTTTATCATTCTTATCTGTCCAATTACCCAATGATATATTTTTGTCTGGAAAACTTTGGGAAAGTTGACTTAAAATCTGCGCATCCCTTTTATCTTGATCAAAATAGATTATCTCTTTTTTACCATCACATTCCATGTCAACCGCATAAGGAATGCCTTCATTTAAGGAATTCATAGCAGTAATTACCGAATGACAATCTGAAGGAACTGCTTTCTGGATTTTTTTCGTTTTAAGGTTCAATACACTTATACCATGAGCACCTATACCGCTAACACCGTACATCCAAAGCAAATCACCCTTAACTGCAAATGGGGTATAATCTTCGATATCTATATCTATTTTGGTCGTCTTGTCATCAGCTAAATGAGCATAAACCCCATCTAAGTCACTGGAAAAAGTTAAAGCAGGTTTTTTGTCCTTATCAAGTATGTAAATGTATGGAATATTGCATGCACTGTTTGCTTTGTAGCCTACTTTAAATTGACAAGGCTCTTTGGATACATATAAGTCTTTTCCAGTGGGTTTAGAGCCCTTCTTGTCGAAAAAAACTTGCCTTAGGTGCGCGTATCTAAAACCTCTTTTGTTTTCAGCCACTGACATCAATAAAGACTCATCATCATATTTAGAAATGAATGTTGCTGGTCTATATCTATCAGCAAATGTCATGCTTCCTTTTTTAGGAGCAGGTTCTAATGGATAGATAAAGTTTTTAAATTCTCTAGTTTTAATATTGAATAACTTAAAAATACCTATTTGCTGAAAAATCTCTCCTTGCAATCTATCAAACTGTTTCCCACAGACTTCAACGAGAATTAAAGAATTTGAAACCCAATCAAAACTACACAAGAAAAGCTCTTTAATACCAAATACATCATCCCCTCTGTTCTCCAAGGCTGCTTTTGCCACTGTAGCTTTTTCCAATCCTTTTTTTGGATCTAAGAAATCGTCTGTCCTTGCAACTACTAGTCCTTCGGTAAACTCATCACTTTTACTTTGAAATGCTAAATGTTTGCCATCTGGCGAAAGTGCGACATTGGAAAAAAAGCTACTTCTTAAGTAAAGTTCGAGGTCTTCATCTGAACCTTCAACATAATTAAAAACATCTTCATCAATGCCAACTATATCTTGCACCCAACCATACCCAGATCCTGATGTTTGAGCTTGGTAAACATTTTTAATTTTTTTACTTTTCTTTGATGGAGATGTATTTGTATGGTTCTCAGGTTTAGTGTCAATAATGGTTGAACTTTCTGCTGGGTGTATATCTGATGACGGAAGGTCACCAAACACCATAGAATTAATGAGTATAAGTAATGTAATTTTTTTCATAATAAGTCTATTTAAGATACACGTTTATTCAAAAAATTTCATTAAATTTTTTTTTGATTGAATAAAAAATACATCAATAGAAAAGTTGCGGGTATTAGGCCGCTAGAATAAATTCTATGGTCAGCAATTGGAAATAATATGAAGCTAATAAGAACACCGAATGAGAAAGAAGCAAAGATTATTACTTCATTTTTTAAATAGCCCTTATCTTTTTGTAACAAGTAAATTGAACCTAAAGAAAAGCTAGCTGCTAGTGCAAGCCAACGATTATAGTTCCAGTCTGTAAGTGTCCAATAAAACCAGTAATTTAATGAGTTTAAATATTGGCTTAGACTAAAAGGAGGCTCATACCCAATGAAGCTTGTGGGCATACCTATAAGGCTGGAATGGAAGCTTTTCCACCAACCAAGTCCCCCAATAATTTTTGCATTTAAGTAGTACACCATTAGCGAGCAGATAGATAAGAATGCAAAGTAAATAAACCTTTTATCCTTGAGTAAAAATAATGGAACTAAACCAGTATAGACAATGTTACTAGGCCTTATTAGCAGCGCTAAAACCAGAAACACAAAACCCGCTGAGCTCATATTTCTCATAATTAGAATAATAGAGCATAAAAAAGTAAGGCTTGATAAACCATCAGGCGTCATGAGCCTGGATAGATGCAATACCTGAGATAGTATTAAGACTCCAAAAATAGATAAAAATCCAAAAACATTGATATGAAAAAAGAAGCTTACAAATACAAATACAATTCCGATAACAGAACTCATAGATATTAGATTTATAGATTTATATTCATCAATGCCAAAAACATCGCTCGTTGTTCTTATTAACCTGACATACAAAGACTTTATTTGATACGCAGGCATATGAGATGCAAATGCTTCATAATCACTGGACATAGATTTTCTATAGGCACCTGAACAACAAAGACCATTATAAAGTTGAGGTGCTTTCTTTTTTAAGAGTTCATATGAATACTTATGAGAAGCTTCATAGTCACTTGTTTCCAGATATTTAGCTGATGCTACATAGGGTATTGAGTCATAATTATAATAAGGTTTATCGTAGCTATGGTTAAAAATAAGGCTGCAAAATAAAAGCGTAGCAACAACTTTTATTAAAGCGCTAAACCAAATACTCTTATTAGTTATAATATCCATTGTTAGATTCGATTATGAAAACTGTAACTATAATAGTGCCCTTTTACAATGAAGAGGAAAGTGTAGATATCTTTTTTACAGATATTGATAAAACGCTCGGCAGTTTATCAGAATTTAATTTTTCTTTCATATGCATTGATGATGGTTCAAACGATTCAACACTTGCTGCATTGAAAAAACAACAGACCAATAGGGCTATAGAAATAATTGAGTTTTCACGCAATTTTGGAAAGGAATCAGCTATTACAGCAGGGTTAGACAATTTTTCTGCAGATATTGCAATAATTATGGATTCTGACTTACAAGATCCACCAAAACTTATCTCTGAGATGCTGTACCAAATACAAAAAGGGTATGAGGTTGTTACTGCAACACGCACTGATAGGTCGAAAGATAGTTATTTCAAAAGAACTACAGCTAAATGGTTTTATAAAGCTCATAACTCTTTTTCTGAGATACAAATACCTGAAAATGTAGGCGATTTTAGAGCTATGACATCACAGGTAGTTCAGGAAATAAAAAGACTTAGAGAGAATAACAGGTTCATGAAAGGTATTTTTACTTGGGTTGGTTTTAAAACAACAACAGTTAACTATTCAAGACCGGAAAGGGAAAAAGGTGAAACAAAATGGTCAATAACTAA
>CETY01454954.1_pt1 | contig 22657 bp, 40 predicted proteins | sample 361551 | NCBI WGS metagenome assembly CETY01 (sample SAMEA2623135, study PRJEB7988) | marine metagenome | biome: marine biome (ENVO:00000447); feature: deep chlorophyll maximum layer (ENVO:xxxxxxxx); material: "saline water (ENVO:00002010), including plankton (ENVO:xxxxxxxx)" | depth 45 m | reverse complement strand
ATCTTCCTATTTGTGCACTCTTTTCAACTGAATTCATAACCTTTATTATTTTTATTTACGTTGTAAATATACGAAGGCTCCCTGTGGGAGCCAAATGCATACGCGGAAGTCTTTTATTTTCTTTTACCAAACTTAGGATTTGATTTTACTGGTTTTCTTTTGTATGTTTTAAATAACCATTCTCTCCATTCATCTGTTTGCCTAGCATTTTGCTTTGGTGAATTTATGCTCATAATTTTATTTTTCGTTTAACTTATCTATTTTATTTAATTTGTAGTACTTATTTACTACTAAACTATCTTTAGTTAATATAACTACTGCACCTTCTTTTGGATGATAGAGATGGTACATATTTGGTCTTAACTCTTGTATTACTTGGTATTTAGCACATCCCGGAATGAGTGCTAATAAAATTGTTAAGATAAATAGTAATATTAATTTAATATTTTTCATTTTCCTTGTCCTTTATATAATTTTTTATAATTTTTAGAACTTTTTAACTTGGATGTTTTTGATTTTGAATGCACACCCGGTCTTTTTTTTCTACCAACTTCGGGGCTACCGTTTTTTAATTTTACCATTTTTATTTGTTTTTAATTTATTAATTGCATCATTTATTACTTTACATAATTCATATTCTTCAAATATTTCATGTAATTTTAAGCATTTTTCAAGGACAGGTATAAAGCTTTCTCTGTCAACTGTGTAATTAATTGTTTTATCACTTTTTTCTACATAAATTTCTAATGCTGGGACCCATCTTCTTGTTGTATCTAAATTTTTTAAAATTGTAGTAGCAATAGCCTGAGATATTTCTAAATCTTTAGTATATAGACTAGTCAAATCATCTAATGTTGCTATGTTTACTGAGTACGCCATATGAAGGTCCTGTTAAAATTTATCTAAAAAATCTCCTTTAATTTTTTTATTTCTTAATTTATTAAATTTTTCATCCTCATCTAACATTTTTTGTGCCAGTTTTTCTAAATGTCTAGATTTTTGAGCATCGTAGTCTTTAATAAGTTTATCGTGTTTCCTTTTTTTCATATTCTTGAAATTATATCATATTCATCATTGTCGTCTATATCTCCTAAACCTAATTCTTCTAATCTTTGTTTGGTGTAATCGTCTACTTCCCAATCTACTTCTCCTTGACTAACGGGTTTATGATCTTCTATTCCTTCAATTTGTTTATTAGTAAATAAATCGCCTATTGATAAATAGTAACAATTGTAGCAAAGAAATTGAATATTTTCCTTCCTGTAGTTTTTTTTATTATTATCTTTAAAATGTAAAAGTAAAGGCATTTTATAATCTAATACTCTTCTTTCCTGAAACCCACAACTATTACATTTTTCTTCTAAATGTCCATCTGTAACTAATCTATATTTGATTTTTTCTGGTGAGAATGAAGATGCATCTACTCTACCTTCTATTATATCTAATAAAGGTGGCTCTTTCCCTCCACCATTTAAAAATTTAGGAATGCCTACACCTGCTTGGTTTAAATGTTCATCAAATAGTGATTTATATTCTTCTTTATCTGATTCATATAATTTAGCCCATTTTTTGTAATGTTGGTAAGAAACATTCAAATACCTTGCACCTGCTCTGTTAGACTTAGTCTTATTCATAGCAGCCAAAATCATTTCTTTTGTTAATGGTTTTGGTTTAGGCATTAATCTGTCTTTATAATAGTAAGGGGTCCTTGTAGGTTATTATCTTCTTTACTTTCTTCAATTTTATCAAAATTAGAACTATGTTGACCTTGATATTGATCATATTGTTCTTGAGTGACTATTTGAATATCATTCCAAGTATGATCACCTGTTCCATTTGTGGTATTAATAGCTCTGTATGAAGATACATCAGAACAATTAACACATTTTTTATACCCAAATTTTTCTAATCTTAATTTAGGCATATCGTTTTTACATTTTATGCATTTTATCATTTCCATAACTTATAATTATATGTAACCTTTTAAAAAGATGTTAGAGGAGGTTCATCCCCTGTTCTATATCTTCCTTTTATTTGTTTCCATAGTTTTTGAGGAGTATCAAGAATATATTTTTTTCCATCTTCATCTTCTAAATATTCTATTTCTCCATTTTCATCTTTTCTATTAAAAACATACCAAACAATTAATTCGGTAGCTAATTCTCCGTATAAAAATCTAAAACTATTTTCGACTACAAACCATAGACCATCATTTACTTTATTTAGGTCTATACCTGCTGTTTCATATACTTTATTTTCCATTTCAAAAGTTTCATCTAACTTTTTTATAAATAAACAAAATACTTTTTCTTCAGTAGCATCAATATTATCTTTAATTTTTACTTCTGATCCTAATATTCCTTTAAATAAATTTTTTAGGTCATCGCCCCAAGGGTCATTTATATCTTTTTTTGACATATTATACTTCTTCTACGTTAAATAACTCTAAAAAATGTTCAATACTTAATTTCTTTTTAGCTGCGGCCTTTTCAATTGCTTTTTTTTCTGTGTTTGCTTTGATTTTACCTACTGCTTCCTTAGATGTATCTGATATGAAATAATATTTGTATTGAGTCATAGTTTATTTATTAATTTTTTAATTTGATTACATTTTTCAAAATCTTCATCTTTAACATATGAATCCATAACTTTATCTAATACACTTTTAAAGTTTTTTCTCTCTAGTTCTATGATTAAAGACAAGTTAAATATATTAAAAATTTCTATCTTTTCCAAATTATTTTCTAAGGCAAACTCGATTTCCTCTAATGTACGTTTTAATATAAATGATTTAAATTGATCGCTTGAAGCTAATTCATCTAAATCTTTTTTAGTATTATAAGTAATTTCTATTGGAGTTACCTCTCTCTCTTTATCTTTATTCATAGTAAGGTGTATTTGAGGGTTCATGTATAAATATTTTAAAAAATTTCTCTATAAAAATTATTATTAGGAATCATTATGTTATTTATATCATTTGCTATCTTTCTAAAATAATCTTGTCTATCTTTTCCACTAATAGGAAAACTAATTGTTAAATTATCTTCTCTAATATATGCTATATAAAGACATTCAATATGATCCTTTAATATATCTTCTTTTTTATTAGTTTGAATCCAAGCTTGTAATCTCCATAAATAATCAGTATCCCCTGAGAATTTAGTATTATCAAAATATCCTATAGTATCAAAGGCTTTTCTAGTGTAAAACGCAATACCATCACTAGGATGTATTCTTGGTTTTCCATTTTCAATATCTACTTCTCCTGTTGAATAATGAACTCTTGCCGCTGTGGTCTTTGATCCTATTATCTTTGGATTGTCTTTAAAGAATTTAATAAGTTTTTCAAACCTTTCAACATCTGATACATCATCCCCATCATGAATAGTGAAATAATCCCATTCTTTATCTGAAAATAGTTCTAATCCTCTATTTCGTGTGTAATAACATCCTCTATTTTTATCATTTTTTAATACAGTTACATTGTTTAAATGTTCATATGATTTTGCTACTTTGTATGAATTATCAGTAGAATAATCATCAATTAAAACTAATTCAAAATTTTTATAGGTTTGTTGAATAACACTTTCAATTGCACCTTCTAAATATTTTTCTACATTATATATAGGGATTATGACTAATATTTTTTTATTTATCATTTATAGTTTTATTATTTTTAAATACTGTAAATTCTGTTAAATCTCTATAACCATTTAATTCTTGTAAATCTTCTTTATGTTCAGGATAATTTTGCATCATAGATAAACCATGAGCAGCTTGTTGAGGAGTCATATACATATTCCACCCTAAAAATGTAATATCATCATCTTTATAATATTTTTCACTTCTACCTTCGTATCTTGCTTTTTTAAACCATTCATAAGCTTCTTTATTATCACATAATATAGCTCCTCCCTTCCATATAGGTAATTGTTTTTTTATATGAAATGATAAAGCCATAAAGGAACCTGGGATGTACATATTAGATGTAAATCTCTTTGCAGCATCGTATATAGGGTAAGGTTTTAATTGATACATTCCTCTCCAATGGTTGGTTTTTGCTCTTTTATCAAATATAACCTCTCCCCCTGCATGTATTATAGATTGAGGGACAGATAAGTAAGTTTGAGAAGGGATAGTTATTTCTTTTACATTAAGATATTTACATATTAAAAATAAAGCATTAGTGCAGCTATCTACAGTTACTACATAAGGAGAATTAGTGAAGTGAGAAATTTCATCTTCAAACATTTTTACTATTTTGTAAGGATTATTTACCATTTTTTATACTATTATACAAACTATAAGCTTGATTAAACATAATTGGGTCTTTTTCTTGTAATTGGTCTAATGATAAATTAGGGCCTCCTTGTCTTGCGTTTCTAGAACCTGCATTATATGATTCTTTTACCTGCTTATCAAAGTCTTCTTTTGAGCAATTAATATTAAATAATTTTATTAATTCTTTGCTAACTTTACCATCATTTAAATGGTCTAAAGTATAACTTAAAACACAATCATTTAAAAGTGTTGAATATATTTTAAACCAAACATGTAAAGTATATTTAGTAATATCATTAAAATCTTTTTTTATTAAGCCCAGATCAAAGAAATCACTTGGGGTTGATTTTAAAATTGAATTAACTGTTAAAAGAGGTTCTCTCATTTGGACTATAATTTTATAGTCATTTTTATTTTTACTCATTTTAGGAATAACTCTATACCCCCCAACACCACCCTTATCTCCTAAAGATATTTCATGTCGCCCAATACTAACTCCTAAATCTCTTAATACAGAATGGATCAATTTAGTTCCACTTCTCCCTGTTCCGGATATTATATATTTCATATTATTCCTATATTAAAACCTGCATTATATGAAGGCTCTTTAAATGGTGAATGATTTGACCACATATTTGAATTTTTTTCAAAAGTTGAAATTAATGTTCCTCTTAAATAATAATCGTGTGACCAAACTGTTTTTAAATTTGGTAAAGTTTTAAATACTTGTAATTCTTTATCAACTACTATGGGGGAATGATCTCCATCTTGCATTATAAAATCATAATGGGAATTAGTCATTAAATGATTTAAACTTGATTGTATTACTCTATTTAATGGGAAATTATGTAATTTTTTATTTTTTAAATAATCATTGATATCAATTGTGGTTACAGAACAATCAAATCCCTCTTTACTATTATTTTCTGCTGCTAATAAAATATGATTTGTACTACATCCATCATAAGTTCCTATCTCTAATATATTTTTTGGTTTTGTTGCTCTTATAACAGCATATAACATTTTTAATTCTCTACGACCACCAGCATTCACATGAGTGCTTTCTTCCCACCCCCCATAAGTATCTTCATTAATCCAATTTAAAAATTGAGATTTAGGTATATTTGGAAATAATTTATTAAAATTCCCCCAATAATAAGTTAATATATTTTGAATATCTTCTTCGAGTGGAAGTGGAATTAATTGTATCATGATTATTCTTCTTTTATTATTTCAATGCAAAGTATATTCTTATCATTTACCATTACTAATCTACCATCTTTAGTTTCAAACTTTGTAAATTGACCTTGTTTAATAGAATGAGTATCTACATCACTAAATGTTCTTTTTTCTCCATTAATAAAATGTAAAATTTGAGAAACATATCTTCCCTTAACTGTTACTGTTGATTTTAAATTTGTTTTAGTTGTCATACTCGAATATAATAAATTTTTCTTTAAACCCCAAGCTAGAAAATAATTTTTTAGATGCTTCATTATCTATTTTTACTTTACCATAGGCTGTAGGGAAAATATTCATTATTTCTTTAAGCATAAATTTACCTACTCCTTTTCCTTGGTGGTTAGGGTGTGTACATATCCTAATATCATCTTCAATTACCCCAACAAACCCTACTGGGGTTTTAATTAATGCATCTCCTGTATGAGTTTCTACTATACCAATGCGATAACAGTCTGAATATTTATTCATATATTTAACTTGCATCTCAGGGGTTATATGAGTTGATTCTATAAAACCATCTAGAACTCTTTCATCATTTCTAAGAGTTCTAACAAACTCCCAATATTCATTACTGCATTCTATTAATTTCATTTTCTCCAAAAATTTAAATTTAGCCATTCATCCCCAGTAAAAATTTCTTTGGTGGATTTTGATATATTATTTCTTATTTTACCTATAAATTTAGATTCTTCCATAATTAACTCTAATAAATGATCTAAATCTTTATATTTTGTAAATAAGTCTAAGTTTTCCATACCTTTACCTAATGTTCTTATACCCATATGAGCTAACTCAAACATTGTAGTACAACCTCCTTTTGATTTAGGTTTAATATAAACAAAACAATCTTTATAATATTTTTCAATTAATTCCTCCATGGGTAAGTGGTTAGTAAATATAATACGATCTTTACCAAAAACATGCTGTAATGGTTTAATAACATCATCCCATTTATAGTGATCTGGTCTGTTACCATGAATTCCTTTATAAACATAAATATTTTCCCCTAATGGAGTAGGATTGTAATTAGAATAACTCTTAAAAGGTATATATATTTTTTTATGTGGTATATCATGCGATGTTAACATATCTGAAAATGCTCCAGGGTAGGCCCAATTATATATTTCTTCATGGTTTAATAACTGTTTAATTAAATTTAATTGTGGGGGATGCATATCATGTCCCCCCCAAGTTATAATTTTAGGACCTTTATGATTAATCATTGTTTGAATATCATCTTGGAGGTATAAACCAAAAAACACAGCAGGAGAAAATGGATCATTGTAATCTTTTAAATCCCATTTTTCTTTATATTTTTTTCCAAAATGACCTACACATGATGAGATATATACTTGATTAAAGTCTTTCATAAGAGGTTACAATATATACATTGAATTACAAAAATCTGAGTAGTCTAATTTATACCCAAATTCCTTTAACATATCTTCTGTTTCTTTTAATCCTACATGCTCATGTTCTACAAACATATGTGTAGGTAAAACTTTACAATCTTTCATTCCTTCTATAACTGTTAATTCCATTCCTTCTACATCTAAAATAAATAAATCAACATTTTTGATATTGTATTCATCAATTAATTCTTTATAGGTTATACACTCAATTTCTGATTCTTTTAATTGGATCCCCATTTGATTTAATTGGGTATAGTGTTTTTCTGTGTGTTGGAAAGAACCATTACCCCAACCTGCGTATCTTGTTGGGTCTTCTACTGTATCATCTCTAAAAATAAATTTACCTGGTTCATGGAGTAATCCTTTATTAAGATTTAGAAATGAGTTAGGACGATTTTCTATTAATTTTTTATATTTGTCAGGAGAAGCCTCCATGTTAATACCTTTCCATCCCATAGATTCTTCAAAAAATTTACATGAGGATAAATTAAACCCATCTGCAGCACCACATTCTATAAAAAATCCATTTTTTTTATGAGGGAAATAGTTTAAATGAAGGAATCTATCTACTTGAGTTCCTGCTATGTTTTGTCCATAATATCTCATATTTTTTCTTTTACATTTTCATCTATACCTTGATATAATTTTACTTGTTTTAATTGTTTTTGTAATGTTTTTTCATGAAGTAAACAATATTCTTCTTCTGGTGGTAATTGAGACATAACTTTATACCCTTCTAATTTTTCATGAACTTTATTTTTCCATTTTATTGTCCCATCATTTTTATAAATTCTCCACTGATAATCTGGAAAATTAACCCATCCTTTTTTATTAATTCTCCACCCCCATTTTTGGATATATTCCTGAGTTAAATCCTCTACTGTGTTTATTCGTGGTACTAAAAGAACATCTGTAGTTCTATTCATATCTAATATAGCCCATAAGTCTTCAAGTATAGATTTTGATGGAAGTTCATCTGCATCAATTTGATATATATAATCTCCACTACATAATGAAGTAAGGTGATTTTTCATGTTAGCAAAATGACCATCAAATTCATACTTATGCCAACTAAAGGATATTGGATTTAAATAAAAAGTTTCTCTTAAGTATTCTTCTACTTTAACATCTCCATTGTTAATATCGTACAAGACAACAACTTCATCTTCTTCACGTTTATTCTCTAATAGAAAGTTAACTAATTTCTTAATTTCTATTACTTCATTACAAACAGGAATTGCATAACTTATTTTCATAGGGGGAATATATGAATAAATTTTTAATTTTCCACAGGATTTTCAAACATTCCTATACATTCTAATGCGTCCATAAAATCTTTTTCTTCAAATTCTTTTATAGTATCCATATCCATTCTCCATTTATAATATTCTCCTTTTTTATTTGGTATTGGATATTTTTCTTTCTCTTCATCCTTAACAGGTACTGCTTGAACCGCAGCCCATTTCCAATTATCACCATTAGAACCATTAGCAAATACCATTCCTTTTTCTGGCTTATTAATTGTAGTAGGCATCCAAATTATTCCATCTTCATCCTCACCCATTAATTCTTTATATAAATTAGGAAGTAATTCCATTTGTTCTTCAAAAAATAACTCACCTTTTTTCATTAAAGAATTTGATTGAAAACCACAACCATAACAAAAATAATTTTTAATATTTTCGTTTACTTCAGTTACATAACATGCATCTGATCCACATCTTTTACATTCTGTTAAACTATCTGCGTTCATTTTTTATTTTTTTATTATAGCAACTTGCCAATTTTGGAATATTAATTCATAATCGTCTTTATATAATGAAAGGAAAAAATCTATTCCTTCTTTAGGCCTTTCCTCTAATGGAGGGTTTATTCCCCACCCATAATCATCCATATACAAAATTCCATTTTCTTTTAGTAACTGCCAGCAATTAACTATTTGGAAAATAGTAGTTTTACTATCTTTTCCCCCATCAACATAAATTAAATCATATTTATTTTCTTCAACTAATAGTTTAGGTAAACTTGTAAAAAAATTTTCTTCTATATATTTTAATTTATTATTATTACATATCTGTATATTTTGTTTTAATATTTCCTTTTGTGGGTTTAATTCAAAATCTACCGTAGTTATTCTACTATCTTTATGTTTACAAAAATTTTCAAGCATAAAAATAGCAGATCTACCTTCATAAGCTCCTAATTCTAAGATATTAACAGGTTTATTTAAATCTAAACGATTTTTAATAGGGGGGAAATTATAATATTGAAGATGATCAACAGTAAAAGTATACATTTTTTCTTCTATAGAGTTATTTACATTCATGCTTCTACTTTTTTAAGTTTTGGCAATTTAAGTTTAGGTAATTCTAAGGGGACACTTTTTGGAAAAATAGGAAGTGATTCTGTTAATATTGAATCAATATCAGATTTCATTTTTTCAAATGAAAAATTTTCTCTACTTACATATCCTTGTCTATTAGCTAAATTTTTATACTTTTTATAGTTATCAAATACATCATTTAAGAAAAAACCTACATTGCCTAAGTCAACATCAAACCATTTAGATCCTTCTACTATCCATTCATTTCTAGCTGATGGGTGGACATCATTTAATTTTCCTCCACATAAGCATGTAAATTCTTGGCTTAAAAAATCTATATGACCTGACCAATTAGTACTAATAATAGGTTTATTTACTAAACTAAACTCTAATAGAGGTCTACCATAGCCTTCTCCTTTTGTTAAGTTAACCATTGCCTTTACTTTAGGATGGTTATATAATTCACTTATTTCTTCGTTAGTAAACTCTCCATGAAGTAAATATATATTTGGTAATTTTTTAGAAGGGACTGTCTTTTTTATTTCATGAATCTTTTTTAATATCTCTCTTCTATCCATATATGAAGAACCAGCACCACTACATTTCATAATAAGGGCAGGTACTTTTTTCTTATTTTTAAAATTTTCTAAAAAGGCTTTAACCATTAAACCTACATTTTTTCTATCATGTCCTAAACCTCCTTGCATCCAATGTCCTACAAACAAATAAGCAAAACTCTCAGGGATTGAATTTATATCCTCATACAAATCTTCACTATTAAATTCTTTATGAGGTTTATATAACTCTAAATCAGCCCCTTCAATTAATACTTTTATTGGTTTTATTGATTTTAATTCAAATTCTTGACCATTTGGTTGTTTTCCTTTGAAGGTAGCATGATCAAATACATCTTTTGAATGTTTGGAAGAAACTAAATTCAAATCCATTTTGTTTAATCCCTCAATCCATTTTGGATTTGGGACTGTAGTTTCAATTCCTGCAGTTAAACCTATATTATATTTTCCTATTGGGTTAAATTCACTAGGGATAGTATGTTGACACCATATATCAGGTTGTTCATTTAATTGGTTACCTTCAACAAAATGTTTTCTTAAAAATTCCCATTCTGGGTTATCATCAATAAAACCCCAAGGACAATTCCCCCACATTTGAGGTAATATTTTAACTTCATATTTATCTAATTCTATTAAAGCTCTAACAAAATCTCTTGCTCTGGCTCCATACCCACTGTAAGTATCAATTGGGCAACTTATGTAAAATGTATTCTTCATTAATAAACTAAATTATGGTTTAATGTTCTTGTTTTGTATTCGCTACTATCTAAAAATTCATACCTTTCTCTAGGTTCCCAAGTATTAAATAACTTATCAGTATATTCAATAAATCTTTTACCTTGATATTCTGAGGTAAATCCTGCTTCTTCTGATATAGCCCATTCTCTTCCTTTTTCTCCTTTTGATTTTCTATCTTCAGGTGATAAATTATACACTTCTTTAATTCTATCAGCAGCATCTTCGGGTTTACATCTATCATCCCAAATATATGGCGTTATAGGCGAACCTTGAAGCGATCTACACGCAGGATATACTGGAAATGCCCATTCACCGTGAGATTTATATTTACCTGTGTTATTCGAAGGTACTTGCGGAGAAGGTGTAAACCATTTCCCATCTTCATCAATAAATCTCATTTGATCTTGCATTCCTCCTGTAACATTAGCTATAATAGGAGTACCTGTTAACAAACTTTCAGTTAATGCTAATCCCCACCCTTCATTAGAAGTAAGTAAAATAGTAACATCAGACATATTATATAAAGCAGACATTTGTTCTGGTGATAAACGACCATCGACAAAACGGATGTTTTTATTCCAATCTTCTCCAAATAGATATTCACATACTGCTACTAAATCAGTTCCATTGTTATCTGACATTTGAGTTTTAAGTACAAAACAACATTTTTCTGCTTCTTCTTTAGGTAAACTGTCTAAAAACATTTTATAAGCCCATATAGTATCAGATATTTGTTTTCTTCTAATATTTCTAGAATTAAAAAATAATACGAAATCAAATTGATCATTTTGGAATATCTGTTTTTTCATTTCAGATAATATCTTGTTATCTTGAGATAAAGGTGTAAATATATCTTCATTAAGACCATGAGGTAAATATTCTATAACTTTATCTTTTGCTTTATCTCCTAAAACAATTTTATTTATATTAACTGTTTGTTTTGAAATTCCATATAAAGCATCACATGATTCATAAAAATTTTCATTATATTGAGGTGCAGGGTAATCATCCCAAATATTAAGATACATAATAGGAATTTCTTTTCTTATTTCATTTTCAATTTGAAATGCCCACATAAAATATCTTGGGTCTGTAATGAATAAGATAGCATCTGGTTTTTCTTTCTTCATTAATTCTCTTAAAATTCTAGAATCCCCATACCCATCTGTTGGATATAAAGTTACTGATGCATCTTTAATGTTGTATTCTTTATCAAGTGAATCTCCTAATTCTATTATTTTCCCTTTATCTGGGTGTTTTACAGCACCTGCTATTTGACACCAGTTATAATGATGGCATGTTTTTAAGACTATTTCTTTCCCAACATGAGCTATACCAGAATGAACTCTAATATCATCGCATAATAAAAGTATTTTTTTCCTTTTATCTTTTTCTATAAAACCTTCTTTTATCATATACTTATATTTTTTCTAATTCTAAATTTGTGTGGTTGCTGATCTGTTTCCTAAATTCTTCATCTGTGAGATATAGATAAATTGCACGATCTGAAAGTTTTTGAAATGAAAACTTCCTCCTCACACATTGAATTTTAAATTCTTCAAATAAATCACTTTTTACTTTTACACTTGTTAGTGTCATATCTTTATTAGCCATTTTTTATATTTTTATATTTGTACATACGTATTATAAGACTCTGTTCTTTGTACCAGGACATAAATCTCCCCCATGATAAGGACAAAACCTACAGTTGTTGGGATTTGCCAAACTAGGTTTATAAGCTTTTTGGTTATATTCATTCCCAACAAATACATCTCTTATAAAATCATTTAATACATTTGTAGCTTTGTTAATTGTTGTTTTTCCATGAGAAGGAATAAATTTTTGTATTCTTTTTTGAGGATATTCCCCATCTTCATAAACTTTTCTTCTAACTATGAAAAACTCAATATCAATATCTTTTTCTGGTATTCCAAACTGTTCTGCAAAAAACTTTTTATATAATACTAATTGGTAATGTTTAATAGCATTTTTATTAGATAATGCCCATTTACCCCACCCATTTGTTGATGTTTTAATGTCGTATATTGTAAATCTATTTAATGTTTCATTATACATTACAACATCAAGGTATCCTTGAAATTTAACCTTAGAAAACATTTTATTTGGGTTTACTATAATAGGAATTTCACATCCTACTAAATAAGTTCTTTTTTTAGAAAAGGTTTTTCCCTTATGTTTTTTAAAGTAATTAATTATATTTTCTCCATCCTGGTAGAATTCTTGTAATTCTCCATCTTTAAAGAAATGGGTATTGTTGTTTTTTTTATAATCATCTAAATAATGTTCTTTTAGTTGGGATTTAAAGAAACTTAAAATATCTACTCTATCAGCCGCGGCACCACTTTCTTTATACATTATGTCTAGGTAATGTTGAAGGGCTTCATGTAGTGCTTTACCAAACACAGCATGCATACTAGGTGTATATATTTTATGACCATCTCTATATTGTAAGGCCCACCTATGAGCACAACTATCATACATTGAAAGTTGGGAAAATGATATATTCTTTTCTACAGCATAGTTAATTGCCTTAGGAACATAACTTTGAATTTCTTTTACTATTTTAGGAACCTTTCTCACTTATTTTTTCCATTTATCACGTCCAACTAATAAACCAATTATACCATAATTAGCTACATCTAGAAACGTGTCTTCCATTCCTTCACCTTTTACAAAACTTTTCCCATTTACCAATAAATTTCTTAGTCTGGATACTTTATCAGTTAGTCTAATTGCTAATCCAGTTAATGAAAATTTTTTATCATTGTCTTTAGTTAAATCCCCACCTAATGAGATATTTTGTAAACCATAATCCATATGCTTACGAGCAAAGGTTTCATACATTTCATCTTGAATTTTTTTAAATTCTTTTGATAATTCAGGATACTCTTCTTCAAAAATGTGTAATACTTCAAAATCATACCCTATACAAGGTGATACTGGTTTTTTCATATTAATTCTTTAGTGGTAAAATACTTTTCTATTGCTTCTAACCTATCATCAGCTTCAGCTAGTAAATTTAATGCTTCAGTTGCATCTGCTAAAAAATCATTTGCTGTGTGATCACCTATTCCAACTGCTTGATTTTCTAGTAAATCTAAAGCCATTAATGCCTTTTCTTTATCAGCTAACGCCTGGGATTTTAATGCTGCTATAACTTTACTTTTTTTCATGTTTTCATTACGTTTTGATATGCTTGCTCGTATTGCTGCTCTAATGTAAATTTTGGGTTCTTATCTCTTACTTTTTTTATTTCTTCAAACATTTGTTGTCTTTTTCCATGTTCTTCAGCACTATAAAGTAATTCTTCCAATTTGCTCATTTAGATATTTTTTTAATTTCTTTATCATCTACCCCCATTTCAAATAATATAAGTTTTATCTCTTCTAGGGGTAGGATATGAATATAATGATTTGCTTCTGCTAATCCACATTTAAAATACCTAGATATATGTTCTTTTAATTCTTGTTTATATGTTTTATTTTGGTTTTTAATATATTTTAACCAAATTTTTTTCTTAGGAATAAGTTGTCTATAAATGTTATATATTTGTTTCTTACTTTGTGGGTTAAGTTTTTGGACATAGTTTACTATCTCAACATAACCCACATGCATTGACAAATAACGATGCATCATATAAGAATTCCACTTTTCCCAAGATTCTTCAGGGATATCCTTAACTGGTCTTTTAGTTAATGTAACTTCATTCAGCCAATCAAAGATATTTCTCACAATATTTGATCCTTAAATTCTTCTCTCAATTCTTTAGGAAGTGTTTGTTCTAATACTTTACCTGTTTCTGGGTCATAAAATACAGGGATTGGTAAAATGGCGTCTTCACTTGCACCTACTACGAATTTAGATACTTGTCTAAGAATTACTCCTTGTTGAAATATTTTGTTTCCTTTTGGAGTTTCAATTGATGTAGTGTTTTTTAAATCTACATTTGGGGCCGCTTGGGTTTGATTTTGATTCATGGTTTTTTATTTATTTTATTTCTATTATTTTGGCTATTGCTGCCATTATGTTTATTTCTTTATCTATTCTAAACTGAGAATGATATGAGTATTCATTTAAATATATTGTAACTAATCCTTCATTTCCTGAAGCATAAATACTAGATTTATCATAAAGGAATCTATATAATTCCTCAAAATCTTTAACATTTGAGTTTAATATAATTTGTCTAATAGTTCTCCAATTAGGTTTTGATTTTTTTAATTCATCTAAAACTTCATTCATATAATTATTTGAAACTATTATTGATTTATCTAATACTAATTTTTTATCCTTAATTGATAATTGAATAGTATTTAACATTTTTCTTATGTCTGGGTAATGAGTGTTAACTATATCTACAAGGGCTTCTACATTCCATCCTTCTCCTATCTCTTCAATTAAAATTTTATTTAAATGTTTTGCTACTTCTTGTTTACTTGGAGGTATTATCTTTAATACTTGACATCTAGATTGTAAAGGATCAATTATTCTTTCTACATAATTACACGTCATAATAAAACGTGTTGTCCTTGAAAATTTTTCAATTACATTTCTTAATGACGCTTGCGCTTGAATTGTAAGAAAATCTGCCTCGTCGAGTATGACAACCTTGATCTGTCGAAACGAAGCAGCACTTGAGAAGTTTGTGACTTTATCCCTAATAGTTTCGATACCTCGTTCATCAGAAGCGTTAATGTATAAGTAATCGCAGTCCAAATTATTAACGATAAGTTTTGCAAGAGTAGTTTTACCTGTACCAGCGGGACCATAAAAAATGAAATTTTGTATATCATCTTGATCTAAATAACTTTGTATTTGTTTTTTAATATGTTCATTACCAACATATTCATTTAATGTTTTTGAACGGTAACGCTCCACTAGTAATCCGTGATCTTTATTCATAATGTAAATATACGAAAATGAGTTTTAATATCCAAATTATAATCCCTGTTGAAATTCCCCATATAAAGAGAATGTTTTAGGTTCTTCTATCTTGATTTCTTCTTCAGAAGTTTTAATTGCATATAACTTGCTATTTAAAGGAGCTAATCTATACTCACCTTTAAATTTAGTTTGTTGGTGAAAAGCTTCTAAAGTATCTGTTAATGTTTTAAATACTTCTTTTTTAGGATCACCAACAAGTACCCACTGATCTCCAGGTGGTACTCTTTTGGCAATCAATTCATTGTGTTCAACTGTTTTCGTACTCATTAGAACATTCCGTTTAATTGTGGTTGGTTATTTTCTGATTCTTCTTCTACAACAACACACTCAGTTAATAATACAGTTCCTGCTACTGCAGCTGCATTTTCGAGTGCTGTTCTAGTTACTTTAAGTGGATCAATAATTCCATTTTCTTTGAAATCTACTACTTTATCTTGTTTAATATCATATCCTTTCCACTCACCATCTGTAGATATTTCCTTATCTAAAAATTCTATTTTATCTTGGGAAATTCCTGCATTTTCTAAAATTTGCTTGAATGGTTTTTTACATGCTAAACGTACAATTTCGGATCCAATGCTATCAGCTGCTATAACTTTCCTTGCTTGAGCTAAAGCTACTCCCCCTCCAGGTATTACCCCTTCACTTAAAGCTGCTTGTGTAGCATTAAGAGCATCATCAACTCTATCTTTTTTCTCATTCATTTCAGTTTCATTAAATCCACCTACATGAATAATAGAAACCCCTCCTACCATTTTAGCTAAACGATTTTGTAATTGTTCAGTTTCAAATGGAGTTGTTGAGTTATCTATTTGGTTTGTTAATTCATCTATTCTTTTATTTATAGATTCTTCTGTACCTTTACCATCAACAATTGTAGTTTTAGATTTAGAAATAGTTACGGCACGAGCTTCACCAAACCAATCCCAACTAAATTTGTCTAGTTTCATTCCTTTATCTTTATCAAATACTACTCCATTTGTTAACGTAGCAATATCTTCTAAAATAAGTTTTCTTCTATCACCGAAATCAGGTGCTTTTATAGCACATACTTTTAATGTACCTCTAGCTTTATTTACAATTAAAGTAGCTAAAGCTTCATTATCAATATCTTCAGCAATTATAAGTAATGATTTATCAGTGGCTGATACTTGTTCTAAAATAGGTAATAACTCTTTTACTTGGGTAAATTTATGATCTGCAATTAAAACATAAGCGTCTTTTAAAAGGCAAGTCATACTATCATTATCAGTAACAAAGAAATGAGATTTATAACCTCTATCTAATTGCATACCCTCTACAGTTTCTAAATATGTTTCTCCAGATTTAGATTCTTCAATATGAACAATACCATCTCTACCTACTTTTTTAATAGCAGTAGCAATTAGTTTACCTACTTCAGGGTCATTATTTGCTGATAAAGTAGCTACTTGTTCTAACTGGTCTTCAGATGAAATATCTTCACTAATATTTTTTAATTCTTCAACAACTTCTTTAACTGAAGCGTCAATATCTCTTTTAATTTGAACCGCGTTTTTCCCTTCATTTAAAGCAGATAACCCACCATGAATCATCTCTCTAGCTAGTAAAGTAGAGGTAGTTGTACCATCTCCTGCTTTATCCGCTGTTTTAATTGCAGCTTGTTTTACTAATTTAACTCCTGTTTCCTCAACAGGATCTTTTAAGGTTATACTTTTAGCTACTGTAACTCCATCTTTTGTTGATTTTACACTTTCATTTGGGTTTGATATTACAGCATTTCTACCGTTGGGTCCTAAAGTACAAACGACAGAATCCGCTAGGATATCAATCCCCTTAACTAATTTGGATCTACCTTCTTCTCCTAATTCAATAATTTTCGACATAATTTTTTTTTAAAATGGTAATTCTTGTTTTTCTTCTTCCTTAGCAATTCTTGCCAGAATTTGATTTTCAGGTCCTATATAATATTCTTCACCTTCAAAATCTAATTTTGTAAATCCCATTGTAGGTAATACTACAACATCTCCTTCTTTTAATTGAGTAGGAACAAAATGACCCATTTGGGTTGTGATACCTGGACCGACTGCCATAACTTCTCCTTGTTGGTTTTTTTCTTTTCCAATATCAGGAACTACAATATTTCCAAATGTTTCTTCTTCGGATTCTATTGGTTTTACTACAACAGCATTAAATAGTGCTTTTAATTTCATAACGTTTTTTTGGTTTAATATAATAAAAAGATTTCAATAAAACAAGCTTAGGATGACTTTCTTTTATTTTATTGTTATTGATTTTGTTGCAATTGCTTTTTCTGAAAAAGGAACTGATATTATTAATAATCCATTCTCCATCTTAGCATCTGCCTTTGATAAATTGAATCGGTTAACTACTTTATAACCGAAATTAAATGAACGCTTTGCGATCCCAGAATAATAATACTCTCTATCATCAAAATGATCATTTGGTTTTTCATAACTAATTCTTAAAACGTCTCCTTCGATATTTAAACCAACATCTTTTTTGGTTAAACCAGTACAGGCTACTTCCAGATGAAGTCCATTTTTGTCTTCATAAACATCTACTGGATGTTTGAGCTTTACTGATGTTAAGGGGTTAAAAGGTGCTTCGGTATCGAAGAAATTTCTGACTAATATGTCAAAAGGTGTGTGTAATTGTCTTGCTAGACCTGGGTCTATTTCTCGTAATAGTGTCATAATTCTAAAATTTATGTTTTTAATATAATACTCGGCTCCCAATTTGGTGAGCTGTTTTTGCATCCTAAGCTTGCATCAATACGTATATAAAAAGAAAGGAAAGTATACAAATTATTTCTAAAAATCTTCTCCTACTTTTCTAACTATAAAATATTCACTAGTAGTATTTTCAGAAGTAAAATTAATTTTCATTAATCCTGTACTAGTTAAATAAATTTCTCCTGTATCCATATCTTTATTAGCATGTAATACAGATTTAAATAATTCTGAGTTGAATGGCATTTTCATACCTAATTCTGTTATTTCACCTGGTAATTGATATGTGATTTTACTGTCAAATTCTTTAACGTCCCCAAATACAAATTTACATACATTATCTCCATCATCATTTGTAGTAGTTTCTATAAACATATTATCTTCTTCTCTTAATGCATTTTTAGCTTTAATTAAGTTTTCTAAATCTTCAACTTCTAATGGTATTTTATTCCCCCAATTAGGGACGTTTACCGTGCCTACTTTATCAATTAATAAAGGGTCTCCTAGTCTATATGTTAGATTAAAATTTGGATCTGATATCTTTAACTTAGTGGGTATTAAATGATTTTTTTCTAATTCTACTATTAAATCACCATTAGTAATAGAAACTAAACTTTGTAATTTTTTAGTATCAAATATAGATAAATCACAATTTTCTAATTCAAAACCAGTATGTTCAACACTTCCAATTACTTCTTTTGATGGGTCCATAAAATCAATTAATACTGTGTTATTTTTAACACTCCAATTAACTGATTGGACTATACCTAAATGGTATTTGTTTATAATACTTTGTAAAACTAATTTATTTATCATAAGTTAAAAAATGTTTGTTGATATGGGTTTAAATTTAATGACCACTCTAAATCACTATAAAAACCTTCTAATTTATTTAATAATACACTTTCAAAAATTTTCTTTCTGTCTGCATATTCCTCAATAAATGTACGCATTTTATCTGGATAATCCCACTCTAAAAGAGCAATTGCTTCAATGTTATATGGATTATGTTTTAAATAAATCCATTTAATTTTATCTCCTTGAGCTATTTCACTATGCGTTCTATGTAAATTCCAAAAACGTAATAAATCATTATATATAATAGTTGCCTTAACTGCAGCAGGAGCACCTTTACCTATTTTAGAAAATATTTCTCCTGATCTTGCTTTACGTTCAGTATATTTATTTAATTTTTTTACTGATGTTGGATTAGCTAAATCAGATAATGGGATGGTTCCATCTAATATTTCAGTTCGGAATTTTTTTACTTTAGTATCTAAAACTTCTTTATCTACTCCTTCTAATGAACTTAATACTAATTCTTTAAAAAATACTCCAAATTTAGGTGGAAAGTTAGCTTTTTTAAATTCTAAACCCTTAATGTCAAATTTATTTGTTGGAATACCTTCTTCTCTAGTAATATATTGAGTGTACCTTCTTGTAGCTCTAATATAACCTGATCTTAATACACATTCATTTTTAAAATCAATCCTTTGATTTTCAGGATCATATTGGTTAAATGATTGTTCTGTTATTTGTTTTAAAACAGGACCTACCATAGTTTGACTAGCAGTAGCTAATTTTTCTACTAAATCATCTTTTTGTTCACTTGATAATTCATCAAAATTAGGATGTAATTTTTTAAGTATAGGTTCAGCATGAAAATAATTACTATCAGTGTCTATATAAACACAATAGTTATTTTTCTCCTTATTACATATAAACTCAGGTGTATCTTCTAAGTGCTTCATTTAGTAGGATCATATAAATTATAACATAATGTAAGTTCTTCTCCTTCTTCTATATCCTTTAGAGTAACTAAATGATAATTACCTAAATGTTCTCTTACCCAACAGTTAGGAGTATCTGAGTGGTTGATAAATCCTCCTAGTGGAGTTCTTAAAAAACCATCATCAAATCTATCTTCTTCATAATGACTCATGCCTAATTCTAATTCACCATCAATATCTCTAGTAGCAAATAATCCTAACCCATCAATACCTGAAGGTTTAATAGTAACATGCGGAGGTAATGGTCTGTAATATTTTGATTTTTTCATTTCCATTGGTCTGGGTTATGTGGTCTAGCAGGGCTATCATATTCACCTTTGCTATTTCTCATTTTTGATTCTTCTTTTTGGATTTTAAATACGTAATCTCGAATTTTAAGTTTCCCTCCTTGCTTTAACATTTTTCTAAAATGAAGTTCTTCTTTTTCATTAAAGTCTTCTGCTATTTTTAGAATTTCTTCTTTAGTCATTTGAACCTCATTTAAATAAATGGTATGTTCTTTTCTTATTGATTGTTTACTTAACATAATTCTAATTTTTCTTTATCTTCCATTACATCATTAAAATAGTCATTTATAGCTTTAGCTGAGTCTTGGATTAATCTTTGACCTGTTAAAGTAATTGATTCTGCTAATAGCATATTTCCATATCTAAAAGCACCAAGCGCTGTAGCACCATATAAACTATTTAATAAAATTTTCATTGTATACTGCTTCATATGAAGTTGAGCTGCTAATTCTTTATTACCTGCTTTTTTAGCTTCCTTCATTTGATCCTTATACATAACTCTTTCGTTAAACCATTTTTTTAAAATGGTTGATAATACTGATTCTGTTTTTGAACTAAACATAACACCATTTGCAGATATAGTCCATTTGTTTTTTTCAATATAACGGAGTAAATCTTTAACTTTTAAGGGTTGTGATGTTCCTTCCTTACTTTCTTTATAACTAATAACATTTAATTTTTTATCAGGGTCCATTTGTTTTAGATCTGATAGAGCACATCTACAATTCCAAACTTCTTTACCTTCATAATTAACTTTCTTTGTAATAGGAATAAAATCTTTTAAACTTTCATCTTTTTCATTGAAACTTTCTGGTATATCAATTCTGCCTACCATAGTTTCATTTCCTATATTCACAGTCATTATAATAGTAGGATACAGTGAGGTAAAATCCAAATCAAACATATTATTATATATCCCTGCTTTTGGACAAAATAAATAACCACCAGCATATGATGGTTTTGGATCTAGAGGATTTCTATAAGGCATCTTTCCTTTTTTAGGTGGGATAATTCCTTTACCTAATAAATAAGCTGAAATGGCACCATCTTGGGTTTTAGTATTTGCATACACTTCCTCATAATTATGTTTACCTTTATGAGATAGATTTTTTACTAAAGAAATGTATTCTAACTTTTTATCTAATTCAACTAATATTTCAACATCACGAAAGTTGTATTGGATAAATTTATCAATATCGGTTTCATATAATCTATCTAAGTTCCCTTCATAATCAACTTTCCCGAGTTTAACGTATTTCTCTCCTATAGCTTGCAAACGCATTGAAGGTTCATCGGCCCACGAAAATTTAATGTGTAAGCGCATATAATCCAATGATTGCACACCACATATCTGCAAATATTGGCCTCCTCTTTCTGTTATTAACCAAGGTGTTTCTCTAATATATCCTATTGGGGAGAAGTGCCTAGTAATATCTTTACCTAAAACTTTATTACATCTATGGACTAAATAAGGAATATCAAAATAATCACTATTCCATCCTACTACAATATCAGGTTCAATTTCGTTCCATTTAGTTATAAATTTACCAAGTAATTCTTTTTCATCACCACAAGATGTAATTACTTTATTTTTAAATTTTTTACTTGATATTTTACTATCTGGATCTAAAATAAGACACCCCCATTCATTTCCCATAGCATCATAATAAGCAATTGATGTTACCTTTTTAGGTGCTGATCTTATATATTCAGGGGTTAAAGCATCCCCCATTTCAGTTTCAATATCAAAATAAAGTATTTTATGTGTATTAGACGTTTCATCATTAGTACCATACTTTTCAACTAAAAACTTTTGATAAGGAGGCATGTCATGAAAATGGAGACCCTCAGATGTATTATCCCAATCGAGGGTCTTCATTAAAGGTTCGTTTTTTAATCCAATATGAGTTGCTTTAGATTCATCACACTCTTTATAAGCATAATTTTTCCATTTTTTTATCTTTTCATGACCTTCATCAGTCCATAGATCGATATCAAATTGATTAAAACCATTTTTTCTAGCAAAACATTTTTTAAACATTATCTAATTCTTTTTGTGTAAAGAATTGAGTTAGATCAGGTCTAAAGTAATTTATTGATTTCATTACTTTTTTATCTCTAGATCTATATACAACATATCTGTCTCCTACTTGTTCAAAATGACATGGCTCAGCTTGTTCTTTAGAACGGATGGTGACAGTTTCCATTGCTTCTTCTTCATTGCTGCAAGACTTCGACATATTTGAATCTTGTACTTCTTGATAGGCTGGCCATATCTTATCCTTAAGGCCATGTAGCATAGTGCCATTCCC
>CETY01194780.1_pt1 | contig 22697 bp, 24 predicted proteins | sample 361551 | NCBI WGS metagenome assembly CETY01 (sample SAMEA2623135, study PRJEB7988) | marine metagenome | biome: marine biome (ENVO:00000447); feature: deep chlorophyll maximum layer (ENVO:xxxxxxxx); material: "saline water (ENVO:00002010), including plankton (ENVO:xxxxxxxx)" | depth 45 m | reverse complement strand
GACGGCGAAGGATGGGAAAGGAGAACTTCAAGCCCTCGTTAACCATATAATCCAAAATAAAGATTGGATAGACCAGTTCGACAACGCTCGTGGCCCGGAACGCAAGGAATGGATATTGGCTAAGATGCTGGAGTATATGGGTCCAGAACGGAAGAACCAGTGGGCGGAGGAATGGATGTATGTCGCGAGCAAACTTCAAGAAATTTCCAGTAATGAATGGCTGCATAAACTTGCAAAGGAGCGACCCGAAGACAAGGCCGCAAGGAGAAGCGCCGCCTTCTTGACGAGGAAAAGAATGCCTTAACAAAAAGCGCGAGCCCTTTAAAGTTATCCAATTTTATCATGAGTTACTTTAATATGATGCATTAAATCTGTGTATGCTCCTTCGGGTATCTTTTTTCCAACATGAAATACAATATCGACAATACTTTTTAATTCTTCTTTTATTTCAGTAATCTTCTTTTGTTCATATACTATCACATTTTCTGTGTCAAGTATCTCGTTCATTTCTTCATTATAGTATGGACAGTATCCATAACCAAAGAATTCATGACGACCACCACATTCTGGGCATTCAGCATTCATATTTCTTTCCCAACAGGTCTCACAACGATGTACATTCGGAAATACACTTTTATCTACCTTAAAACGTACATTTCTATCACAAAACCTCTTTACTAATTTTTCAGAAAGACCACAATCAATACATTTCACTCCATCATGTCTACATGAATAACATATCAATGAATTCCCATCGTCCTCTTCATAGTCATCTCGTGGAAAAACAAATTCTTGATCTTCCAATTCCCCAGGTATCCAATCTGGGGGTATTTCATATAATTCAGCACCTCTTTCTTGAACATCATATATGTCATCATAGCAAACTGAACATCTTTTCGGATAAGGGATATTAGTAATCTCTTCCTCATCAATTTGTGTAATCATCTGTTCAATCGTTTTCTCTATTTCTAAACGGTTACATGTTTCCACATATCTCTCACTACCTACCCATTCTTCACCATCAAATAATCGTGTATCCTGAGGCAATACATCCAAAATCATTTTTATAAAAAGAGAATTTATAATTATCAAATTTAAAGACAACGACAAGGCTCCATACATAAGTCTCCATCTTCATAAAACCAAGACACATCTTTATCTTCTTCCATTGCATCCTCGCCATGGAAAACCTTCTTACATGTTTCGCATTGATAATAGATAATATTCTGTAAATAATCTCTATTTGTATAATTCAAGGGAAATACACCATATCCTCCATCTTCTTGAACTTCCTTCCCCCATCCAAATAGTTTTTCCATAATAATCCGATAAATCATATCATGTAATACCTGTTTGGTTACCTTACAATCATATTCTAACATAGTACTAATTGTTATTCCTATTGTATTGAAGGCTTCGTCTATTATTTTATGAAACCAACCCTTCCCACGTTTTTTATATTCAGGAAACAGCCTGTATAGTTCTTCCAATAACTTACATTTCAAATATAAATTATATTCTGTTCCTCGGTGATCACCATAATAGAATTGTTGAGCAGATGTATTTCCCCACGTCAATACATCTCCCTCCCAATTATCCCAAAAACCACAATCAGCACACCCCATTATAGATAACCCTAATTCATCAGGGGGATCGTATTCTAATATCCAACCTGTATGATTTAAAAAATTATATATTATCGTAGTCAGCTCTGGAACAGAATCAAATATCTTTTTACCATAAGTTTTTAACTCGTTAATTGTCTGAATCCTTATCTTAGGGATCATGTGTGTTTCTTCGGTATGCGTCCGAACATATTCAATATACATATTTATTAATTCACCATACTTTGCTTGAAGATCGGACAATTCTTCATTCATCTTGTCAATAACATTAATACCATGAGGCATTGAATTATAAAAGTCTGATAATTGAGGTTCCATACAAGTGTTCTTTATTTATAGATATTCTTTATTTATAGATATTCGTTTTTAAATATAAAACGATAAATGCCGGAAAAACAAAAGAAACCGTGTCCTTGCGATAGTTCCCCTTGTCCTTGTGGTTGTAAGTATCGATATTATGGTGTATGCCAGAGAACCCAACCGTGTTATTTTTGTTTCCGTGATATGGAGAACAACCGTCCTAAATTTGATGTTCATCAATCAAAAAATAAATTAAAATGAGGATTATTGAGGATTCACCTTTTATTTATCTAGACATTGATGTTTCAAACTATTTGTATCTAAGATACTTCCCATCAACCAAACAAAAACTTCTTCAAAACAGAGTCATTCAACAACTTGAAGACTACTTTAAAGCATTTTGCGAAGATACAGTCCGTACAAGAAATAATTTACGACTCATTAATCCACCTTATAAGAAGTGGTCTATTATCCGTTCAGTCCCGTTCATGTACTACATTCGTCAAAAGAATAAAATGATTGTTACACATAATTAATTTCCCACTTTGTTGTCATTAATTTTTGATTGTATTGTTTCTCTTGAAGTATTACATTATTATTCTGATCTAAACATAATCTATATTGACGTTGATTGATCGTTGTTATTAACTCTTTGTTATTGTATTCCCATAATAAAGGTTCCTTCTCTTCCTTTGTATTGCATTCAATATTGGATCGTTTGGGCATCCAACCGTTGTATTTCAAGGATAAATATTCCTGTGTGTCTTTATGTATTGTTCCTTTATGTTGTATTGTTCCTTTATGTATTGTTCCTTTATGTTGTATTGTTCCTTCTTCAAGATCATATTTCCATATATCCATTGTATTCGAACAGATTACACGATTCCCTTCTTTACTTAATAATAAACCATTCTGTGAGAGATAACATTCCATATACTAATGTAGTGCTTCATTTTTTAAATATTTAATTTTAATAAGTATGTTGCCCATAGCTTCTTTGTTGTATTCTTTGTCAACAGAAGTTGGGTATGATGTTTTCCTTCATATTCGAATGTATATATATACCATCCTGTATCAACGGGCGATTACCAATGAAATAAAACATTTTACAAATCAGGCTTGGCGTTTATCACAGAAGAACTTACCTTATTATTATGAAGATACACCACGGTTAAGTTTAAATCCTAATCCATCCTTCCAAATTATTAACTTTATTCGCTATGGATTCAAAAACAAATCACCCCCCGCCTGTATTGATAGAACATTCCCACCAAAGTACTATATTGCGGGTATCCTCGGAGTATGTAGAGTTAATTATGAAGAAATAAAAGGTATCTCTCATTATACTGTTTTTTTTTCAGTATCCTATGATCATTTAATTCAGATATGTAGGTGGTATCATTGGAAAATACCCCCTCTTCAACAGAATACAATACCGAATAAAAAAAAAATGATCAATCTACTTATGAAATACGAAACACCTTAATATTTAAGAGAAAAATTGAATAATCATATAAGTATCATAATGAGTGATATATGTCACATTTGTCTCGAAGAATATGAATATATACCTGAAAGTCTACTAAAAGATTGTTGTCCTGCTTTTATTTGTAATTGTTGTTGGGGGAGACTCCTTGATTCGAACGATATTCACCATTGTCCGATCTGCGAAACCGTTTTTCAAGTGGACAGGATTGATATCGCAGATCCTATATCCAGATACCGTTATATTCTAAATGATTGCAAATGTTTTTTTTATAGATTTTCAATACTTCTCAAATGGATCCTAATTGGATATATAACTACAAATATTATTGTCGCCCTCTTTGTGGAAGATTATTGGTCAAGCATGGATTTCTTAAACCATAATTTATATTTCTGGCCTATATGTACTTCTTACGGCTACTTAATTGTATGTATGTATGAGTATTTTTCAAATCATACATGTCAACAATGGTATCATTAAATATTATAAAAATTAGATTAGTCCCTTACCATTTAAAGGAAGGATTTACGTTTCCCGGGGGAAATTTGTGTCCGTACATTACCATGTAGACGAAGGCAAGCGCGGCAATGACCATACTACGGTCACAAGCGACCTTAGTGCTTTGACCCATAACTTGGGTCATAACCAGACATAAAACAACACCAACAATAACAGCGTGGAATAGATGCTCTAAGTTTTTGTTCATTTATTATAAGTTTAGATATTTTTTTAAATTTAATATAATATAAATGGTCAAAATAGGAATTTTGGGTGGACGATTGGGAGAAACAAATCCTTCCTATCCATATCGCAAATGGATGGATCAGGTTCCCGAAGAACATAACGATGGTGATTGGATTTTAAATGAAGCAGCTCTTGTTGCAGCAATCGAACATAAATATTCAGACGCAGAAGTGAAATACTTAAGAAACTTCAATGAAAAAACTCTTCAAAAAAATGATGTAAATTTCTTAGTGGGTGTTAATCTTCTAAATGCATGGCACGGTTCAAGTGCCCAACATAAAAAATGGTTGGCAATAATGAAAAATAAAAAGAATAATATTTATCCCCCTCTTTCAGAACAATACTTTTTATACAATAAAGGAGATTATCTTAAATATTATGAAAAAAAAGGTGTTCCTATTGCTCCAACCTTCTTAATTAAAAAAGAAAGAGATGCCTCAAAGATTATTCAGGAAGTAAGAAAGAATGGATGGAAAGGATTTATTGTGAAACCAGATTATGCATTTGCAAATATTGAAATCTCAAAATATGAATTAGAAAATGATGAAAATACTTTTGTAACCGAGTCTTATTATTCAGATGATTTATCAATCCCTGAAAAAACAGAATCATTTTATTCTGATATTTCAGACGAAGGGAAAGATGAACAAGTCAGAAAAGAATTAAACAAATATCTTACAAAAACAAAGAAATTTCCAGGATTAGTTTGTCAAGAAAAAATTGAGGGTTTTGTCCATAAATGGGAAGTAAAAAGCTTCTGGATTCACGGCGAATATAAATATCATGTCGCCATGAAAGCATGGCCACCACCAGAAAGTTTTGGAAATGTTAGTAAGAAATCTCTTGAACAAATCAAGAAAATAGCAAAAAAAGTATACGATAATTATCCAGAAACAAAAATTAAAGGCAAAGTAGTGAAGCCATTATTTCTAAGAATTGATTTAGGCTGTTGTCAAGGGAATACCTTGGACTCAACAAAATATTTCTTAAATGAAATTGAATATGCTGGTTGTGGAACGTTTACAGATGTCAAAAATGTATTTCATTATTGGCCCGAAGCATATTACACAAAAGCAATTGAACTCAGTAATCTTTAATTCTTTCCCATTAAACCATCAATCTCTTTATTCCCTCCCTTGTATTTATATTTCGGTTTGAGTGTTGTTGGAGACATTAATCCTCTACATTCAAATGATAACATTATATTACTACTATAGATTAAAATCCAGCTGTAACTAACTCATGAGCTTTCTTTACAAAAGCATCTGCCATTACTTGGACATATGGGTATTTAATTTCATCTGAATTAACATATGATCCAGCATCTTGATGTTCGATTTCATTTAAAAAATAATTATTCGGATGGTGTTTCTTATTCTCTTTACAACATGTAAAATCTGTCCGCACCAGGACAGGTTTAATTGTCTTTCCCCCTACTTTTATCTTCGGCAAACACTTCAATGTTTGTTCACCAATCCCCTTACAAGCTTCCAATATCTTCTTATCTTTTACAAGTTTAATAACATAATCATCATAATCAGTTCCACTTCCCGCAGGTGTATTGACAGCGTATGAATATTCTTCATTAATCCAATACATCTTAATCTCTCCATATTTATTGAAACCTTGGATAGCTTCTTGAATTAAAAACTTATCATAATAATCCTTATGTTCATCAAAATATTTTTGGAGAAGGATCGGGTCCTTCATACATTGTTTTGAACAAAAACGTTCGACCCCTATGGCAACAGTTCCACCAACTGGTTTAATAATAAAATCCTTCCATCCTTTCCTTTGAACCGCTCCTAATAGTTTTTGATAACTATTACCTGTTACTGTAATTGTAGGTGTTATAGGTACCTTCTTTTTGTTTAAAACCGACAAATATTTATCCTTTGACCAAATGAATTCAAGGAACTCTATCGGTGGGAATATTTTCGATTGCTTCTTTGAATAAATACCTTTTAATAAATCATATCCCTTTTGTCCCGCAAACTTCCGAACATATGGATCACCCACCATCTGATTAATACAATCATAACCCAAAACAAAATTAACATCATTCTTCTTTAATCGCGCCAATGTTATTTGATTCGGTAAAATAATATCCACAGTTACATCAGGATACCCTTTCTTAATAGTCATCGCAACTGCTACATCTGTATGGATCCCTCCATTCTGATAATATTTTTGTGGTGTTATATCATACAAAGAATCATCATCATAAAACTCATCGTCCTTCCCCACTATGAAACCAATTCTCATATATATTTATACTATATATAAATATTATTCGATTTTATGTTTTTGGAAACTAACTAAATAACCACATACAATCAACAAAGATAAGATCAATATATTTTCAGTAATATCATTCTCTTTATTTATCATAAGGACAAATGAAAGCAACAGTATTGTCATGTGTAGGAGAAGGTAAACAGTGCTGAGCATAATTTGATAAATAATATTCCAGTGATTCTTTAAGAAAGAGTATTCGTTGTACAACTTTGTCGTAGAATAAATCATATAATAACATATCAAGAATTCTATCATGAACTTAGTAAGCTCGTACATTTAACCTGAACGTCTTGACATGTCTTACTTCAAATTTGATTGTTTAACATTGAAGCATAATAAAAAGGATGTCATCCCTCGTTTATAACATCGGAAATGCCGACTTTCGCGATAAGATGGCCGCGTTCGATTACGATTGGACACTTGTTCACCCTCTTGGAGGGAGAACATTCCCCATTAATATTGAAGATTGGAAATGGTATTCACCATCAGTACCATCTATTCTTCAAGAATACTATGATCAAGGATATATGATAGTTATCTTTACGAATCAATCCAAACAATGGAAATGTGATCAAATACATCTCGTATGTAAAGGTCTCGGTATTCCACTGTTTGTATGTATCGCAAGAGACAAAAAGGATTATAAACCAAGTTTAACTATGATGAATCAACTCTGTAAACACACAATTAAGAAGGATGAATCATTCTTTGTGGGGGATGCTCTTGGACGTGATGGCGACTTTTCTGATTCAGATAAGTTATTTGCTGAGCGTATAGGTATTCAATGGTTTCCTCCGGAAAAGGTATTTAGTCAGAAAGAAACTATTAAGATCCCTCAATTAATCCTTGGAGACTCACCTGAGATTATTATTATGGTAGGATATCCTGGATCAGGAAAAACAACAATAGCAAACCATCTGTGTAAAGACGATAATTATATTCATATTTCAGGAGACAATTATAAGGGAAATCTAAACAAGATGATTCAAGCATCTTTGGAACATATTCAACAAAAGAAATCAATTGTCTTTGACGCCACTCATAGTTCAATTCAAAAGAGAAGTAAGTATGTGGATCTAGCGAAAGAACATAAGTATGGTGTAAGGTGTATCCATGTTGAAACACCCTTGGACACCTCCTACAAACGAAATATGGTAAGAGATGATAAAAAAAAAGTACCAAAGATTGCATATTCAGTCTATAAAAAACATTACGAAGAACCATCTGAGAAGGAAGGTTTTCATTTACAAACGATTTAAATATAAGATAAGTATATACTGTATACACTATGTTTACAATTCGTCCTCATAATCTTTGGAAGAAATTTCAACAAAAGGGTTTTTTTTGTAGTTCTTACGATCAAATGATTTACAATACCCTTCGCAAAAAAATACCCTTCCATGAAAGATATGAAACAGTTGATTTTTATCCACCTATTCCTAAAACATGTAGCATTCTAAATAACATAAAAGAAAATGATATTCCCTTCCATGAAAGATATGAAACAATTGACTTTACACCTGAAAATAAATCCTAAGGATTCATTTCCTTCTTTGAATTGAGCCTCTCTACTTCTTTGGATTGATTGTTTAATGACAGCAACTCGCTTTCCGGTGGGCTACTGATTTTTCTGTGATATTTACAATATCCGTCAATGATTGGACCCCCTGTTTGTGTTTCTTTCCCCGATTGACGACACTGCTTCCCCCCTGCCTTAATATATTGACATCTCTGACGGGATTTTACCTTTTCCTTTACCTTTTCCTTTACCGTTTCGAACTTTATTTCTCCATTCTCTGAGTAATCAACCTGATTATAATCTTGTTCAATAACTTGTGTTTCTTCCATTCTTTTATTGTAAGACTATATTTTATTAGTTATCAAATTTATTAATCTAATAAAATTATTATCTGATAAATAATAAAAACAATTATGAAAAAACATACCGTTAAGAAACATAAACATACCGTTAAGAAACATAAACATACCGTTAAGAAACATTATACGGAACGGTTGTCAAGGCGAGACAAACAAAAACAACTTTCAAATATAAAAAAATCGAGGAAATTGTATAAAAAAGGTGTTTATATAAATCGCCCCAAACTAAAAAGCTATACAAAGAAAAGAAGTGGGTGGGTTCAAAAGTTTGAAAATAAATACAACCGTAAAATAACTGATACAAACTTTATTCATAAAAATATAATCACCAGAAAAGGTCAAGGATTAATTTTAAAAAAAGGAAGAGGAGCATATTATAGCTCTGGGTCACGCCCGAATCAAACAGCAAGTAGTTGGGCTTATGCGCGTTTAGCTTCTGTAATTATGAATGGTCCTTCTCGGAAAGTAGATCAAACCATATGGACAAAATATAGAGTATAATTATTTATTTATTTATTTTATGAATATCATAGAAGAGTAATAAAGCGACTATATACAATACTTTTTTATGATTGACTACGATAACAGAACTTATGATACTCTGGGGATTTTGAGATATCTTTGTAAACAACTTCTTTATTAACGTAAATCCTTTATAAATAACCGAATCGCTGTTATGAACAACAATACAGTGATCCCCAATAATATCTTAGGGATAATTGAAAGCTTCACGTCTCTATTCTCATGATCACTCTGAATTAAATTGTAACTTAACAATCCAGATATTGACAAAAATAATAAACTAATAAATATCAATGATTTTTTATATAGAACCTTACTAAAATTATCCGAATAACCCATAGTTCCAAATGCAATTGTAATAAATAATCCCGTATTCCGCAAGTTCGTATGATACTCAGAAAATGTTAAACCACTACTCATCTATAGTATAGTATTATATTATATTATATTATATTTAAGAATCCTTACTTGTAACTTTCTTAATAACTCCAACAGCAACGGTCTGTCTCATATCACGCACAGCAAATCTCCCCAACGGCGGATATTCTGTAAATGTCTCCACACATAAAGGCTTCGACGGTTTGAGATCAACAATACAAGCATCCCCATTCTTTACATATTTCGGATTCTCCTCCATGACCTTACCTGAACGGCGGTCTATCTTTTGATTGATATTTAGAAACTTACAAGCTATATGCGCCGTATGGCAATCAAGGACCGGAGAATAACCGTTCGATATTTGCCCGGGATGATTCATAACAATTACCTGCGATTTAAATGTTTCCGTTTCATGGGCTGGATGATCCTTCTTGTTACTCGCTACATAACCTCTCTTTATGTCTTTGATCGATACATTCTTAACATTAAACCCTACATTATCACCAGGTAAAGCTTGCTCTAATTTTTCATGGTGCATCTCAACATCCTTACAATCAGTTACTATATTTCCAGGAGCAAAACTAATTGACATACCTGGCTTCAAAATACCTGTTTCTACCCTACCCACCGGAACTGTACCCACTCCACCAATCTTATATACATCCTGTAACGGTAACCGCAGTGGTTTATCAACCGGTCTCTTAGGGGGTTTAATATTATCAAGTGCCTCCAATAAAGTAGGGCCTTTGTACCAATTCATATTATTCCCTCTTTCAATCATATTGTCTCCATGCCACCCAGATATAGGAACAAACGGGATATTCATCGGTTTATAACCAACCTTCTTTAAAAATCCAGAGACTTCACCCTTAATCTCTTCATATCTTTCCTTACTATAAGGTGGAGAAGTTGAATCCATTTTATTCGTGGCCACAATCATCTGTTTAACACCCAATGTATAAGCTAAGAGAGCGTGTTCCCTTGTTTGTCCATTCTTTGATATTCCAGCTTCAAACTCACCGGTCGGAGAAGCAATAACCAGAACTGCTACATCTGCCTGAGATGTCCCTGTAATCATGTTTTTGATAAAATCACGGTGACCAGGAGCATCAATTATAGTAAAGTAATATTTACTTGTTTCAAACTTCCATAAAGCAATATCAATCGTAATGCCTCTTTCCCTTTCCGCCTTTAACTTATCAAGAACCCAAGCATACTTAAACGAACTCTTACCCATCTCGCTCGCTTCCTTCTCAAACTTCTCAATAACTCTCTTATCTATTCCACCACACTTATAAATTAAATGACCCGTTGTCGTTGATTTACCAGCATCAACATGCCCTATTACAACAATATTTACATGTTTCTTTTCCTTCCCCATATTAGAATCTATATTAAATATTCATTCTAAATGTTTAAGTATTTTAAGTATAACCATTGATTTTAAGCTGAACCATAGATTTTAAGCATTATATATCTGTTCTATTTGAACATTGATTGTTTTCGGTTGGAGCATAGATTCCCTGAGCTATCAATAAACCTGTACTACCACCAACAATCATTAACGTTATAATCCAACCAAAGAAAACCTTCCAAATTATTTTCCAATTAATACCACTACATTTCTTAAAATCTTCCAATGATGCTACCCCCATTGTAGCACCAACTTGACAATGGGTTGTTGATAATGGTATTCCTAAACGACTCCCTATTATTATGATTGTCGCTGATCCTAATTCAATTGAGAACCCTCTGCTCGGTGTAATACAACATACTTTCACTCCAATCGCCCGTATTATCTTGTAACCATACAAAAATAATCCAAGTGATATACCAAATCCACCAAGTCCCAAAATAGCATAACCATACTTATTCATAGTGACTCTATCACTCATGACCCCATCATCCATATAGACTGATACTATCGCAGCGTATGGCCCTATTGCATTCGCTACATCGTTCGCTCCATGACTAAATGAATCACATATTGCTGTAAATATCTGTAAATATTTAAAACTTTCCTCCGTCTTTTCATCAAACTTTTCAGACGCATCATGAATGCGTTTCACTTTATCGACCTTTAAATCGTCTATATTGTAATTTACATTCTCCTTTATTGAATGGAAACACTTCTGAATACCCTTCGTAGGCTTTTCTTTTTTAGGAATAATTGGGGGAATTATTTCTGGATTTGTTTGATCAATGATTCTTTTCTTCATTCGGGGAATAAAAGGGATTATGATACCCCCTGATGTAAGGCCTACAAGCGACGCAATACTAACTGATTCGACCGCTGATAGATCATCAAAGCCAATACCCTTTCCTCCTTTGTAAATAATGAAAAAGGTATTCAACATCATTGTCAGTGAAACAAACACTGGAAATGACCAATAAGACTTATCAAAACTGTTCTCTTTCCGCAATACAAGCAATCTTGTACCATAAAAAATAGATCCAGCTACTATCGCAGAAAATATCGGAGATAAAAACCATGAAATAACTATCCCGGAAACTCCACCAATCCAAGGAAAACTATCCGTAGGTATATACCAGATTACACAATCATAACCTCTTGTTACCATTGTCATCCCTATCATACCACCAACACAAGAATGAGTCGTAGATACCGGCATTTCAAAATAAGAAGCAATGAACAACCATGAAGCAACAGAAACCATAACACAAAAACAACCGTAAATAAATATCTCTGGTTCATCTTCGAAACATTCGTAATCAGCTATCCCCTTCCGAATCGTCTTTGTTACATGGGATCCCATTAAAATAGCTCCCGCGCATTCAAAAACACTCGCGATCGCAACAGCACTTTTCACCGTCAATGCTTTTGACCCCACCGATGAAGCAAACGCATTCCCTACATCATTTGCACCTATTCCCATTGCCGCAATAAAAGAAGAAACACCACCAGCCACTACAATCCATAAATATTCCCCCAACATTTCTATTTATACATTATGTTTTTTTAAATAATTTACCGGATTCCATTAACCAAACCATCTTCCCCTCTTTGAACCATATCCCCTGTCAAACATACCTTACCCTCTTTATATCCATCGATTAACTTTAAATCATCGATAACCCGATCAGTTCCATAATAATCATGTTCAATTACATCCCCTCGCAGATTATGACCAAATGTTGCAAAGATATGACTGTTAATAATAACAGGCTTTCGGTTCTTCACTACAAACGAATAAATCCTTTTACACTTCATTCGTTCCGGTCTTCCATGACTTATCGGAAATACCCAGTGTTTCTCATATTCCTTCCAACGAATCACTGGATGATACGGCGTAATACGAAGACCTTTCAACCGTACCAATGAACATTCATCATTATCACATTGCGTCTCAATAACACATTCAATTTCACTGTCCACAAAGCCCAATTGCATAGTTGATGTTACAATCTTATCTCCCTTTTTGATATCCTCAACATTACAATATGTTAAGTCACTTCTTAATATTTTTGACCCTTCTGCACAACAAGGACCTATTTGACTGTTGTATGAACTCATTTGTACTGGTGGAGACGATTCGGGCGAAGCTTCACGTCCACGACTGCGATACGAAGTTCTCCGTTGAGTGATATCCTTCTTCGGAGGAGGAAGACCATCAAAGATATCAGATACACTGTCGCGAATCTTTATAAATATCCCCGTAGCGAAGTTCGACACCCCCTTATCCTTAAAATTATTACATACTTCATTCTGATATGCATTTTGAAGAGATCTCAAATAATGGATACCCCAACGACTAAACCAATCTTCCCTTTCACCCTTATTTGTCATATTTAATGCCTCTTTCACTTGGCCGTCCATATCAAAACATAGATTCTGAATATACTTCGAATCAGCTTCTCGCTTCATTTCTTCACAAAACTCTTGAATTTCAGAAATGAAACTCTTTTCTTGGTATTTGACTTTCCTTGAACAATGATTAATCATATCAATTGACCTCAGCCTCATAAGTTGTTCATGATAATAATACCCTGGTATAGGAAGTAGTTTGTTCGTGCGGATTTCATACTCACCCACATCTAAACGAATATCAACACAATCCGTATCCCTTGATGGAGAACCACCCGATGTATCCAACTCAAACATTAGATTCTTTTCAGAACCATATTTTAAAGAATTCAATACAACTTCAACCCCCGTTTTCCCGTTCTTATCTGTGATACCCTTTGAGAATTGAATACTCAGCTTAGGATAAGCCGAAGCCGTAGTTAACATATTACTAATTCCATGAATAAATACATTCCCCAACAGTGAAGCATCTGGAATAAATGAAAATCCATCACCACCAGATATATTGGAAATCTCCAATAATAACTCAGAATTCAATTGATAACCAAATCCATAACATGAAATCATACACTTGAAATCATGATCACGAAAATACTTCTCCAATGTATTTAAATACCCCCTCGGAGGATCAATATTTGGAATTCCATCCGTCAAAAGTAATATTCCCTTCGTCCGACAAGGAGAAGACCGCGTTCGTAATATGTCCAATGATTGATGAATACCATCCCACATATTCGTTGACGATAACGCTCTTATATCATCCAATTGACATTCTATTAGAGATTTATTCTCAGGCGTACAAGATGTATGTTCTACCAATACCTTCGCACGATCACTATATGTTACGATTGATATATTATCATTCTCATTTAAACTGTGAAGAACAGTCTTCGTCGCACTAATTGTCAATGATAAAATTGAAAATCCATCACTCATTCTCTCATTACTATCACTCTTCAATGTTGCTTCTTGTTTCATAGATGCTGAAATATCAATACATAAGACAACGTCTATTGGAGGTCTCACCTCTATATCAGGAGTCTTAATACTTACAAACAACTTATCATTGTAACAATACGGATTCACGCTTATATCGTTTAACTTATCTATAAAAGGCTTCAATTCCTCTTCTTGGATTCTAGCATCTATTTTCAATTGATCCGCACGTAACTTTTCACGTATTGATTCTATACTTCTTTTAAGAGTACTGTTCTCCGACAAATCAGACATACTTAAAGGACCTCGTGTTATAGGAGATGTATTGCTCTTTGACAACCACTCATGAATAGATTCTTTTTCATAGGAATGTCCATAAATATCCTCTACTGGATCATTCATTAACTCTCCTGTAATTGGACAATAAAACTCATCGGGTACAAATATTTCAGCCTCCATTTCTTTCTTTTCAAAAAAATAAATCCATTAATCAAATTTAAGAATAACTACTTCTTCAACCATTCCTTGTATTTTTCCTCAAATAAATCCAATTCATTTTTCCAAATATTTTTAATTTCCATCTTTTCAAGTAGTTCATGTTTCTTCTTCCGTTCAGCAATACTCCCTTCTAACTCTTCCACCTTCTCAGATGTAAAATTATAAATCGACAAGTTCAATAAATAATTGTATTGATTCTTTACCTCTATATTTTCTTCATAATCAATGATCTCTTCCCCTTCATACAATGGATATTCCAATTCTTTCAATTTGTCTATAATACTCGCCTTACTCTGTTTGTAGACAACGATTTTTTCATCTATTACATCTTGAATAAATCTCATTTTCGCTTCCATTAACTTTATTTCTTCACTCAAATTATTCAATTGATATTCTTTTCTCTGCACATACATTTCATATCGTGTATAATAATGTTCATCAATGATCTGATAAATCGTATCATACTTACGAATTGTTCCATCCTTGTTGTATAAATGGAGGTTTGATACAGACTTATTCGATCTCAATTTAAATAGATTCTCAAATACATCTCCCTTTTTATATTGATTGTCAAATAACTTCTCATCTGAAACCTTAATTACAAACTTCACCTTTTCATCCGTTGAATGATTCTCATAATCAAGAACCCATGAATCCTCTTTTTGAATGAGTTCCTCAATATATTCCTTGAAATCATGTGTCCATTTCCCAATAGGTAGTTCAGTGATAATTACTTTGTCATCGTCAATTGTATATTTCCCTTTTGTTACAAACTTTTGAATTCCCTTCTCTACTTCCTTACTAATTCTCCCCTTAAAACCTTTGTAAAACGGCATCATTGATAGATATGGAAGACCGTCCAACTTACGACGAATATTATTACAACATTCAATCGGATTAAATTGAGGAATCGTTGTACTGAAACCTGTTCCAATTCCAATCATACCATTCACCAATACCATAGGAATAATCGGACAATACCATTTGGGTTCAACAAATAGACCGTCGTCATCCAAATAATCTAGTAAAGGAAAATCCTCCGATGGAAACAGATAATCAACCAATGGATTTAACTGTGTATGAATGTACCTCGCACTTGCCGAATCATTACCACCCATTATTCTTGTTCCAAATTGACCATTTGGTTGGAGAAGATTAATATTATTTGATCCCACGAAATTTTGAGCCATCCCTATAATAGCTCCTTGAAGTGACATTTCTCCATGGTGATACGCAGCTTGCTCACTTACATAACCGGACAGCTGAGCAACCCTTATTTCAGAATATAACTTTCTCTTAAAACACGAAAACAAGATCTTTCGTTGAGAGACTTTCATCCCATCAATACATGAACCAATTGAACGCAAGTTATCGGCATTTGAGAAATGAATTAACTCCTTATTTACAAAGTCCTCTACCTTCGTGTTCTCCTGATTATAATCCAATATTTCTTCCTCTTTGTATTTCTTCAACCACACCTTCCTACGGTCTGATTCAGTCTTTCGAAATGCCAATTCCATTGATTCATCTGTCTCACCTTCGGTAACATACTGATTTATTTTCAGTTTTTTAAAATATTCTTTCGCTTCCGTCGCGGTTGAAGTTCCCAATCCCTTGTAATATTTTATTTTCCATTTATGATTTTCCTTCTTTTCTTTCCATTGATTATAATCAGTTAACGTATAGAACTGTTTTACCTTGTTTGCATGCATCGCTTTAATAATCGGCGTAACCATACAATTAATATAATTCATCTTCAAAAGTTCAGGCCATTCACTATGAATTAAATTCAATATTAATCCCTTAATATGTGATCCATCATGATCCTGATCAGTCATGATCATTATTTTCCCATAACGTAATTGCTTTATATCTTTGTATTTCTTCCCCGACTCTAAACCAACAATCTTCTTAATATTTGTAATCTCTGAATTATTCGTAATCTGCTTTATTGTAGCGTCCCTGACATTGAGGACTTTACCCTTCAAAGGAAAAACACCATATTTATCCCGTCCAACAACCGACAAGCCCGCTATGGCCATCGATTTCGCTGAATCACCCTCCGTTAAAATTAATGTACATAAATGAGACTTCCTCGTTCCCGCCCAATTCGCATCATCTAACTTCGGAATATCTCTCAATTTATTCTTCTTTGTTCCGTTTGTCTTCTTTGCTTCCTTATTCTCCTTAAACTCAGTATATTGAAGAACGCGTTCAGACAACCCTGATTCACAAATCTTCTTTATAAACTTATCACTTATTTGAGGTAATGAACCAAACTTACTCTTTGGTGTTGTCATTCTTTCTTTTGTCTGTGAATCAAACGATGGATTTTCAATTACACAATTCAAATAAACTGTTAAATAATTCTTCACATATTTTTCAGGAATATCCTTCTTCTTTGTCTTCTTAATGTATTTAACTACACCCGATGATAAGAGCTTCGTTACCGTATCCACATGAACACCCCCCTTTGGTGTTGCAATCCCATTCACAAATGACACCTGTTCAAACTTATCCTTCGATACTGATACACCTAGTTCCCATCGTTCAGATAATTTCTCAAATACTTTTTCGGTTTCACTTGAATATAAATTCATATAGTCTTCAAAAGACTTTATATGAATTAGTTCATCATTATAATAGACACTTACCTTACTATCTGTTACACCCGCAATATCATATACCCTCCGTTTCATAAATGATACCATATCATCCGAGAATCGATCGATATTAAATCTATCAAAATCCGTTTTCCATGTAATCTTTGTATACGGTTTTCCGGAATATTTTTGAATCACTGGATCGTCCTTTTCCTTCATATTATTATAGAAGTGTTGTGAATATTTCTGCTTTGTAACCCTATCCCCTGTCTCTACATCAAACCATTCAGAAAAGATATTGACAATCTTCGCTCCATATCCATTCTTACCACCCACAGTTCTCTTTTGACCCTTCTTGTAATTACTCGATGTTAGAAGATGACCAAAGATGAGTTGGGGATTATATACACCACTACTATGTTTTGCAATTTTAATACCATCGCCATCATTATATACTGATAGAATACCTGTTTTTTCATCGATTGATACCCGAATCTCAGATACTTGGACGGCCCCCTTTGTATCTTTTAATCTTTCTCTCTGATCTCTTGAATTTACCAAAATTTCATCCAACATCTTGAAAATAACTGGAATGTATTCTATATCAGCAATCTCGATTCCATTATCTCTTAAAACTGCCAACTTATCCGGTGTTGGTTCATCACTACCTGCATATGTATCCGGTGTATCATAAATATGAGTCCTCAAATCCTTCTCATCATATTCATCAACCGGTGTCTTTTTTTTCTTGTCCATATATATATTTTAAGCTATTACTTTTTAAATAAAAAAATTATCAAATTTTATTCTACGAGTATATATAATCATGGACAATCATTATAAACCGATAGATCTATTCAAAGGTATCGCCGTCATCTTAATGATCATCTATCATTTCTATTACTTCCCTCATCAATACGGATTTACCGAAATTAAATACAATACAGATCTACTCAAAACCTTCGCTAGAATGGCACAAATTATATTTATTTTATCAGTCGGTATTAATCTGTACTTCTCCAAAAGAACATCCCAAGAAAAAGAAGAATCAGAAAAAGAATATACTAAAAAACATTTCAAACGTGTTGGAAAATTATTTCTGTATGCACTTGCTATGTCGATCTTTACATACTTCGTTTTTGGTGATAAGTTTGTGAAATTTGGAATACTTCATTTTATCGCTCTATCGTCACTACTTCTCTTTAATTTTGTGGAGGACAAAATGATCATCGGAACAATTATTATCCTTTTAGTATTCATCTATGGCAACCATACGAATATATCACTCTTTGATTCTGTACCCAAACCATTAGGATTTATAATGGGCATTAACACAGCATATCCTGCGGTAGATCATTTTCCTCTTATTCCATGGATGATATTAATCTGTTTGGGAATATTAATCGCTCCACCCATCTACGAAAATAGACCCAAAATCTATCCGAATACCGCAATTACAACTGCCCTTGAAACAACAGGGAAATATTCTCTGGAAATCTATGCCATTCATTGGTTAATCCTTTACTACATTTATTGTAGTGTCTACCCGAAATATATCCGACCAAATATATAAATCAAGAAAGATTGTCTTTCATATATATATCATCCAGAAAAACCATCATCAATAAAAATTGTTGTTTCTTTTTTTCTTGATTTATTCTTGAAGTATCTTCTTTTTCAAACTTTTCTAACAAAGATATTATCAATTCATCAGACCCTTTGAAAAAATAATGAAGCCCTTCATCTATATCCATAATCCAATGACCATCAAGAAACATTATTCCATTTGGCCAAGATTCTGGTAACTCCTCTTTTTCCCATAAATCATTCCCTTCATCATCAAGTGTATCATGATCCTCAAAGAAATAACATATTTCCTTAAACATATCAGAAGAAATTGGAAACATGACCTGGATACATTGTTTCATCGTATACTTTACCCATTCATCATCCTCTTTATCATCTTTCTCCTGATACATCGTTTCCAACCGTTCTCGTTGAGTCGCAGTTAATTGCTTTGGACGAGCAACCTTCGGGAGTGTAAGTCCTTCCTTTTCTTCCTCCAATTCTAACAACTCTGTTTTGAATCGATCCTTCATTTGGGTTGACAATCCCTTCTCTTTTAAAAGGTCACTCGCTATTTGAATATCATCGTCTAAGTTCGTATCCGTTATATCCCCCATGATTACATTGTATAACCCACCTGATTCAATGATTCTATTAAGTAATATCTTGTGGAAATAAGATAGTAAAGGTTCATTGTTAAGGTCAAACTCAACTTCGGGTGACAACCAATTTAACCGATCAAATATAAATTTACGTATTATCTTATACTCTTTAATCCCTTGAAGACATCTCGATGTTTTCATGACTTCACGACATATAGCTACATTCTCATTCTTTTTTGTACAATGCTCCCTACATGTTGGGTCTTTACATATCTTTCTCACATTTGAACAATCCGAAGTTGAAAAGTCCTTAGCTTCATTCTCAATCATTTGATAAACAATATCCTCGGGTAAATTATCACACCCATTCATATTATTATATAATATATAATAAATGGTTCAAAGAAGAAAAAAAGGGGGTTCAGGTCTAGAAACACAAACAGAATATGAACAAATGATGAAAGAAAATACATTTTCAATCAAAGAATACGAAGATAACATGAAGAAAAAACAACTCGCACTCCAAGAAGAACTCAGGAAATTAAGAGCTGAACAAGCAGAACACAGAAAAAGGAAAAAAGAAATCAGAAAAGATTGTAGTGAGTTAACCCTTCTCTTAGCTGATGAAAAATTAACCAAAAAAGAAAAAGAATTATACGCTGATAAAATGTACGAGCACAAAATAAAATGCGATAATGGAGATCTGCAAGCATGCCGATATTGCAAGGGCGACGATGATTCATTTCTTAAGAAAGTCGTTCAAAAAAAAACCCCTCGGAAAAAGAGGAGCAAAACGAAACAATGATAATTAAACGAAACAACGGTAGAGTTAACCAAAGACTTCCTGAACACTTGGAGCCGAGGCCTCAACAGGATAGGCTTCTACAACAACAATATTTTCAGGGAGAACAACCTCCTCGTCAATTTGGAAACAGTGTTCCTCCTCAGTCTCCTGATTCACATAGCTGAAATATTCACTCTTTCTTGACCAATCTACATCCCAACCATTCCCGGACCCCCATTGTCTCCTTTCTCTCAGATCCTCACTGATGATCGTATCATAGAAGTAGTCATACTCATGATCTTTTCGTTCTTCATCACTCACGACCACCGTATAAAGGAGGATCATGAAATATTGTAGGAGATTTCCAAGGTCCTCAGCAACAAACTTATCCACGATTTGAATCACTTGGGATGTGAGTAGCATGGACATTGTGAATCCAATGGATTATCTTTTTAAAAGGGACGGACTTGAAGAAATCAAATTTTGGAAATTTGAATGGGGAGTAGTCCTTTTGTAAAATATATTACTCTTGAAATGGGAGGGCCACTTGCGCGTTCTCCTGTCGTCTTCACTGCGAAGCAAGTCTCCGAAAGGAAGAAGACCTTTATGGACCTCACAGAGATTCCTCTGGATCTCCTCGTCCAGATTACCTTCTCTTACCTCACAGCGAACGAGATCGGAAATCTCGCGAGAACATCCAGAAAAATGAGAGACGTCTTTACAAAAGAATCCATCTGGAATTCGCTCTATACAAAGCGGATTGTGAAAGATTATTATGAAGAATTGAAAAATAAATTAACTTTCTCAAAGAACAAACGGGTGAATAGTTTGCCCCGCACTAAGATAAATGTTATCTTTCGCAATTCTTCCTCCGTGAAATGCGATCTTTGGTATGCAAAGAAGGATGATCAAGTGTGGGACGGCCTCAGCTATATCATCAAAAAAGTAAATAAGAAACCTTGTCATAAAGGCTATGTTGTTACAACATCTTCTTACCCCAATACTAAGTTCATTGTTACTCCCACTCTTGATGAACTACTGAGACTGAAATGTTCAAATCTAGGATTTTCATTTGTCGTTGATCGAACTCAAACACAAGAGTTTGTTCATAGCGATGGAAAGAAGATGACAGCGTATGTTCGTCATTTAAGGGATCCTAAGAAACTTCTCCCAATTTCTAAATTAACCCGGAATGATTCCTATAAAAAAGGATTTATCCGAATTGCAATGGGATATCTGAATAGGTCTACCCAAGTAACTGTTCCTTCGGATTTTAACACTTTATGGGACAAGAATAGTTATCGGAGAAAACAAATCATGTGGGATCCCGTCTTCCGAACTGAATTATGGATCACATTCGGTATGGATTGTTATCCCGGTAAAACTATTCATGTTCCACTTTCACAAGAAACATGTGGACAAGAAAACATTCATGACAAAATCGAGATTCTGCAAAAGAAAGAAGATGCGTTCAATGATGAAATTAAAATCTTGCGAAAAAAGCTTAAAATCCTTGAAATGAGTTCAAGAGACACTCGGATAAAAAGAGAAAGCTATGAATACGCTCGTTCCTGTTTTTGAAAATTTGATTTAATTATCTATTTTATAGCGAGTATCCCGCACTCTGTTGGAGATCAGGTATGATGAATAGTACACTGACAGGGTTCAATTCCTTGGTGCGGGGCTCCCTTATGTATGCGTGTGCATTTTGAAATGGTGGAAAAGAGGACCCTAGCGGTTACTACTTGATAGGTGGATTAACAACGTATAAATACTCGGAGAATGCACACCAAATACATAATTCGTTATTTATCACTTTCGTTATCGAATGTCTCGTTTGTGAAATAAATACGTAGGGAGTTTTTTTTTATTTCATAGAATAAGAAAGAAATGAACCTCCAATATTTACCTGATGATATTTTAAACAATATATTTTTTAAATTATCCTATCATGATATGATTCGCTTTTCACAAGTGAAACAATCGTTTCATAAAAATTATTATGATATTATTAAATATAACATTTTTTACTTTGTGAATCGTGATTCCAAATTATTCCGAGAATGCTTACGAAGATTTAAATATTCAATGGAAGAAATAGACCATCTAAGAATACTTTGCGTTCCTTGAAAATTATATTGTTTATAGTATAATGACCACACCTTTTCAAGCCTTGCAACTTTTTATGAAAAAGTATAATGACCGTGTTCATCAATTACAAAATACAGACAACCCAGAAACGACTCGTTACTTTTCAAATTATATGGACCCAGCTATTCAACTAAGTAGAGGTTCGAACCCTATACCTGATATAAGAGCAACTGCAGGAGATGCATTTGTTCGCCTTACACCTATGGATCAATCAGCTTTCCATAATATTATTAATGAACCTCATATCCATGTATTTGCAGGTGATAACAAAAGCGGAAAATGGCAATTAACTTGTCGGGGTTCAGGTGAAGAATTCGGTAATCGCGGACATTCAGCACGTGGAACAGAACTTCCCGGAACCCTCCTATCTACAAGCGGAGAATGGAGCATTAATGATGATATTGATATTTTTGTAATCCCTTGGTTAGAAATGCTTCTTAAATGTAACGAGATCCTTCTATACAAAAAACAACAACGGTTCGAACAACAACGGTTCGAAC